>Ga0302271_10001959_pt1 | contig 19074 bp, 10 predicted proteins | sample III_Bog_N1_1_FD_198767 | JGI IMG/M metagenome (GOLD analysis project Ga0302271, IMG submission 198767) | Peat permafrost microbial communities from Stordalen Mire near Abisko, Sweden - III_Bog_N1_1 | ecosystem: Environmental > Terrestrial > Soil > Wetlands > Peat | place: Sweden: Abisko...
CGGAAAAAAACAAACACACAATACACAACGCACATATAAAAAAGATAAAATAAAAATGAGTTGCAAGAAGAGAGATAGCTTGATGTATTTTATTTATTATCAATGCACGAGCATTCAGTAAGATGTTAACAATAAACCATTAATTATTAATATATTACAATGAGAAGTTTATAAAATTTCGTGGATGTTCTATTATGTTTACTTTCCTCATATTAATAAGCTCAATCGAACGCATGTTTCTAGTAGCCTGTGCTTATTTTTTTAATTTTTTTCTTTTGGTTTCATATTTCTTTTCTCCTTTTTTATCTTAAAGTACAACAAAAGTTCATCTTTATTTCTTAGCCATTTTATAATTTTAACAAACATCCCTCTATCCCTCCATTAACTATCTACTAATTCTCGCTCTATTTAAGTCAGTATTTAACTTTTTTCAACACCTTAGCAATACCTAAAATATTCATCCATCTTCATATTGAAAAAAAATGCAATAGAGGCATTTTGATTATTTTATTCAAACTACACACTAACTCATAAATACATATCATCCAAACTTATACAGCAAGAAGGACATCTCTCCAATGTAGAAGTAAATGTAGTGTTTGGAATCATGCGTGACATATGATCCAAACTACTACCCAACGATGCAATGCCAGCTGGTAGAATACAATCTGTCAAATTCTAACTTTATATACTATGCCATATCCTTCTCAATGGAGAATTTCTCTAAAGCTTTCTTTGCAACTTCGTACGCATCATTCTCCATGTCTTCAGTCATGTCTAAGCCTTTCACGACTGGTTTGCTCTTGTCATCTTTCTAGCTGTCCATAGGAAGGTGTAGTAAACAAACAAGGAAATTTAAATATAAAAAGATTATTAAAAAATAATATGAATAATACAACTCCTTTCTTTCTCCTTCTTGTTCTTTTATTCAATGAAGGTATCTAAATCCTTGGGGAGGGGGAGGGATCTTTGTACATTTTGCATTTAATTTCACTATGCTTTTCATTTAAGATTCCCAAATACACAGATTTTATCACATCCCTCCCCTAAAAGACAATCAAGACAATCTAAAATTAATGTAGCATCTCTGGGGAGGTAAATCTAAAGCTGAAGAAGCATCCTCCCTTGTGATGGAGCTTGGGAAGGAATAATAATAAAACTAATCAAAAACCCTAAAGCACAAAGAAGAAAAATACCCATATCAATCAATGCCTGTCAAAAGACGTAACCACGGAAGAAGCCAAAGCAATAGAGGACACACCCGCGCTGTCGATTGCACTAACTGCGCTAGACAAGTCCCTAAGGATAAGGCTGTCAAGAGATACACCGTCCGTGATATGGTCGATGCTTCCTCCAAGAGAGATATCACTTTGCTCCTCGCTTATGAGCAGACTCTTTACTAGATTCCCAAGCTCTACTGCAAGGTTTAGTACTGTATCTCCTGCGCTATCCACAGCAGAGTCGTTAGAGTCAGAAACTCTGAAACCAGAAGGATTAGAACACCTCCCGTCAGACCTAGAAAGGTTGTTGCTAAGACTGACAAGGAAGCACCCAAGAAAGTCTGAAGAAATCTAATATGAAGAGAATCTTTTCTCAATATAATTAAGTTAGCTGATAGATGAGTTCAGCTACTGAATTCAAGCAACATAGGAATACTATTGAACGAATAGCGATTTATTGATGAATTTTCTAAGGTGTGCCACTCAAGCAGTAGACAGTTTACATATGCTGTGGTTATGCTCTTTTGGAATATTCGCTGAAAAACAGTAGTTAGTATAATCTGCGTATTTAGTATGATGTTTGAAATATTTAAGACAGCACTTTATTATCATGTTATGATTTTAAAGGGAAAAAAGAAGGGGGAATGGTAGAATATCTTCAGAAAAAGAAAAAAAGAATGAAAGAATCAAATGTGTATTTGTCTTCCTTTTCAAAATTCTTTTTATTGTTAAGTAGCTTACTTGGATTTGTTTAAGAGAAGTCAACATTCTTCTTTGATACGACAATTTAGACAATTTAGCTTTTGATAATCATTTTAACTGCTTGATTCTGATTTGCTTTTTTAGATACAAAATATCCATCAAAATCCTGTTTTTTTCTTCTATGCCCCCTCAAGCACACCGCTATTAGAGGTTCAGAACCTTTTCTCGAAATGAAGAAAAGAGAGAGAGAGAGAGTCCAAGGTTTGTTCAGGTTTGTGGATTTGTTAAATTTTAAAAGATTAGATTACTGTTCTTAGTTTATCCATCTAATCATCATCTCCTCTTTTAAAATCATATGGGGCTGAACATTCCTTTAATAGATAGATAGATAGATAGATAGATAGCTTACGGTTTTGTTTCTCGAATTTAGGACCAAAAAACAAGATTAAAAAGAATAAACTCAAAGTAGAACAAGATACACAAAATAGAACACACACAGAAAACTACCAAAAGAAAAAGAAGAAAGATACAAACTAACTTCTCCTCAACTAGGATACCTACAAATATTTTTAAACTCCCTTCTTCTGCATGGAAGCCTTGCGACTTGAGTTCTCTCTCCTTGGCAAAAGTGATCTCGAGCAGAAACTCTTGAAACTCACAATCGACACAGAATCATAGGAAATCAAATTGCAAGACGTTGATAATATTTCTTGTGTTCTAGCAAGGGAGCTACGACAAGGCAATTAAGTTAGACCTGCTGCTGAGTTAATCCGCAATTAATTAAACTAACTAGATTGTTCTAAACCAGTTAAAGGACTGAAGACACTACTTATTTCACACATGATCTTAAGTAAAGCATCTCCTTGCATCAGCTAGTGTCTTTCATAAGTAGCATGGAGCACATGGGAGGCAAGAGCTGCAACAGGAGGAAAGCAGGTTGTGCTAAATAATCAGAGTAAAGTATAAATGGAATTCATAAGATAATTTCCAGGGGTGTTATTCATACTGTTTTTGTCCTTTTCATTTAACCAACTACTAGGACAATAGTTAATTAAATTCTTTTACCCTTTTGATGATTTCTTTTATAGAACTAGCTCGTGAAGGTGTGTTTAGAGCTCTGTTAGCTAAATATTGGAACTTCTTAGCTGCTCGAGTTTAAGGTGAGTTAAAACATACCCCAGCTAATTCCCTACAAGTCTTGAAGAAATCCATCGAGATCATCAGGGAATTAGATGCTAGTTTGAATGGATCACTTAACAAAAGACTCTGGTTAGGGCTGATTGCATAGTAAATCTCTAACGATGTAGCTAGTAATTCTTAATATTTATCAACTACAATAGCTAGATAAGCTAAGTAGTATTTGACATTGAGTTTAGATCAATTTTAGATATTTTACAAGGATTACTGTGATTTGATTGCAGTGTCCAAGAAAATAATATTCTTTTAGTCTTTAGCTATTCTGTATCCAATGCTGGAGTTCCTGCCAATAACGATCTTCAAACCTGATGGAGAACGCAATAAAGCAATTGAGTTGTATCATTTAGAAATGAAATTTTCAAAAATAAGTGAAAAGTTAGATGAAAAACGAAGAATGAATTTATTTAAAAATGCACAGAAAGAAGATGATCGAGAAACGATTCTAACTAGTGGTGGAGAGGAAGAACAAGAGGAGCAGGAAGAATACAAGGAATCCAAGGAATCAGCGAAGGAAAACAATGATAGAGTGTTTATAGAATAAGTTGATGGATTCTTTAATATTCAGGCACAATGGAAGAATAATTAAAACACTGATCAATCATATAATCCCATGAAATAACTCCAATCGATTGATGAAAGGTATTGCTAAACGATGGAGGATAATAAGAAAAGCACCAATCATCATCATAATAATATTTCATAGCAATCCAAGGAGATCGTTTTCAAATAAGTTTTCATTATGGATCGATAACAACAACAACATCATCATCATCACCTTGAAAACGGAGATGGCATTGTAGATTTTAAGGAAGAAACTAAAGGAGGTATCAATCATAAATAGGAAATTCAATAGATTATTTTTAACAATATGTATTTTTAATTTATGATAAAATCCAAGAATTAGCTGCAGACCAAGAGTCAGGGAAATTGCAATAACATCAAGACTAATTAAATGACTAGCAAGTATCTCGTTCAAGTAGCTAATCTGCTTCTGGAGAGCTATCTCAGACTAAATCTGCTTTAATGACGATCGGTAACGCTCCAAGTCATTTTGTCACTTTGCCTTATGAAAACGAAGGATAGCTGGAGAGACTCATTTGAAAAAAAGTGACAAAAGAGAAATAGTTTAAAAGTATTTTTTATTTATCTCGTTAACATGGAATAAAACAAAAAAATAATTAACATTAAACGAGATTTTTTTAAAAATACAAATAACAAAATGAGTTTTTCTTCTTGTCAAGTTTTTACCATTTGTGCTTATTACTTCTCTATTTTGTGTAATATTCTCTGGATATTGAAATTGAAGGAACATTTCTGATTTTTGGTTGTTAAGATGGACAATAAAACCACTTATACCTATTAATTACATTCATCTTGTTGTTCTGGATATCTCCATAAGATTCTTGTAGATCGAATCATGTTTTTTCCTTTCGTTTGTAAAGACAACTTTAGCATCCGCTCTCAGTTTGGCAATTATCTCCTCCTAGGTTCTCTTAGGCAGTTTCTAATTATTATTTTTATTCTTTTCAAGTTGGCTTATTGCATAATTGAAAGCCATAGCAATCTTTTGAAATGAAAGCTGCGGATTCTCCACAAGGATTGGTTCGTTGTTCAGCACGATTGCGAGCTATTATACTTCAATATCACTCCATTCTCGAACCGATTACTGAAGGTGGGATTAATGATTATTGTAATTCTCAATGAAGAAATCTTCTTGCTGTTCTTATCCTTCTTCTTTCTTCACTATCAGCGCTTCTTATTTGACATTTAGATATCCAGCTTCTTTCTTTGAGGAGTTGTTTACTCTTTCCAATCTATTCCAATAATTTCTTTCAGTTTTCGATCTTATTCTTTCTTCAGATTGTTCCATCTTTTTGATATTTTCATAGATTGCAATATTTCCTTACACTTGACTCTAATGACTCAAGTAATCTTTATCTACTCGCTGCTCCCTATTACTCTAATTTTACCCTCCTTCTTATAGCCCTTCTGTTTATCTTGTCAAAGGTTAGAGTTATTCTCCTCGATTACTTGATGGCTGCGTATATTACTCAGCAATATTGTTATTCATTTCCCTAAACGCTTAACCATTTCCATTTTGATTGTAATTCAATGCCAGATTATTCTTGTTAGTTTCTATCCAAGCAGCTTACCCTTATTCCTATTTGCCTTCTGATTATGTTCTACTAGCACGCTTTCTTAGCTCATTCTCTTCTGGTGTAGAAATGTATTAACCTTCAAATTCATTCTGCTATTGCTACTCCCTCTATGAAATCTATTTGTATCGGTTGGTTATTGGGCTTGAATGCAACTAATTCTTTCTCTCACTTTCAGCTGATTGTTGTTTTTCCTTCATGATTTCAAATTCTTTACTAGAAACCATCTAGAAACCTTACTCTAAATTACCTTTTTAACTTCTTTCTTTTTCTCCACTCTTTTCTTTTAACAATTCAACTGAATATGCTGATCCTACGAAGGGCTTTGACTAAGATTACAACTTTTCCCTAGAGTTGTAGAGTCTCATCTGCTAATGGCTAAATGCGTTCTATTTATTATGATTCTCGATTAGTCTTGTTGAAACTAATCCAATGTAATCCTTAGGTGGTTTGTTTAAGCTGCAAATTCGATCTAATCGCTTCATGAAGACATCACATTCAAGCATTAACTGCTCCATTATAATCAGATATTCTTGTTTAAAAGACTTAATCTTCCTTTTTCTTTCAAAAAAAAATACATAATCTTCTTGTTTTTTTCCTTTTTTTGCTTATCCAATAATTGATTTCCCTTTCAAAAATACGCGCTCAAAACTCTTAATCAATGAATATACCCATCATAACACATACCAAAAAGCTGCTGCTGTTAATGGTCTTCTAAATTCTTTCTTTATTTCTGCTTTCTTTCTCAATCTTGCAGACCCTTTTTTAGATTAATTTCTTGTGATAAAATAATTAAAATTTTCTAGCAAAATACATCAAACTAATAAAAACAAGCAAACAAGCCACGCAAGATATGTTCACAAGACTCCTTCCTTTCCATTCTTCACGCTAGCTTCTTAGCCTCAAGAACTTATCGAAATTCAGCACAAATATGACTTAGAATCTTAGCTCTCAAGATCCAGAAGTCTTCGAAATCATCAACAGAGAAGCCAAACGATAAATTGAAGGAATTAACTTGATTGCTTCTGAGAATCACTGCTCCAAAGCAGTCCTGGAAGCACTTGGTACTCCGTTCAACTAGAAATACTGTGAAGGAATCCCGGGAAAGAGATCCCAAGTTGGAATCAAGATCGTCGACGAAAACGAGTTATTATGCTAGTAACGCGCTCTAGAGACCTTCGGATTAGACCCTGAGAAATGGGGTGTCAATGTCTAGCCTTACTCAGGTGCTATTTCGAATTTCATAGTCTACAATGGGATACTTCAGCCTCACGACAGAATCATGGGATTAGATCTACCTCATGGTGGTCATCTCTCTCATGGTTATCAAACAAGAACAAGAAAAGTCTCCTATGTTTCATCTTTCTATGAAATCAACCCATACAGGCTTAATGAAGTAACAATAAAAGTGTAGGAAACTTCTCAAATTTTATGATTATTTTTGCTTTTTTGTTATTGAATGTAAAATCCATTAGAAAACTGGATTAATCGACTACGAAAAGCTTGAAGAAGCAGCTAAATTCTACAATCCAAAGATCATCATTGCTGGTGCTAGTGCATATGCTAGACTCATCGATTACGAACGAATTGTCAAAATTGCTGATGAATGTGGAGCATATGTCTTAGCTGATATGGCTCATCCCTCTGGACTCATTGCCACCAAGGCTATCCCCTCACCATTCGATCATGTCCATCTTGTCTCAACAACCACACATAAAAGGTGAGAAATTTAGACATTCTCCAAGACTTTTATCATTTTGACTGTTATTCTCTTTTAAAGTCTCCGTGGTCCTCGTGGTGCCCTAGTGTTCTACAGAAAAGGTGTCCGCAAAGTAGACAAGAAGGGAAACAAGTAAATGTATGATCTTGAGAACTAAATCAACAAGGCAGTGTATCCTATTCTACAAGGTGGTCCTCACTAGAATTCCATTGCAGCGATCAGTTTAGCATTGAAACAAGCATAAACAGCTGAATACAAGGAATACCAAAGAAGAGTATTAAGTAACTCTAAGACTATGGCAGAAGCATTGCTAAAGAAGAATTACACACTTGTGTCAGGTGGCACTGATAACCATCTCGTGTTACTTGGTAAAATTAATTTTTTTTTCTTAATTAAATCAAATATATTTTCAAATGTTGATTTTCACTTTATGTTGTTTAGACTTACGTAGCAAGGGCTTAGACGGCGCTAGAATGGAGAGCGTACTGGAGTTGAGTAACATCTACGTAAATAAGAACACCGTCCCAGGGGATAAGAGTGCATTAATTCCAAGTGGATTAAGACTTGGTACACCTGCTCTAACAACTAGAGGACTCGTAGAAAAAGATATCGAGTAAGTTATCGAATTCATCGATAGAGCAGCATAGATTGTCCCAGGCATTGTGAAATAAAGTGGCACAAAGCTAGCGGAATTCAAAGCTTGGTTACAAGATAATAGTCAGAATGTCAAGGAACTCACTGAACTCAGACAAGAAGTCATTTAATTCTCATCGCAGTTCCCCGTGCCAGGAATATGATTGTATTTGATTTTGAGGGGGACAAGTATATAGGAGAAGGTAGTGAGGAAGTATTAAAGATAAAGGTTCGTTGATAAATGAAAAATTAATTATATTTTGACCCCACGTATCACATTCATAACAAATGTTTGTTTCGCCATAAATTAATCTTTTTGTTCAGCAAAATAAATAAAAATGTTTAACTTTGTTAACTTGAAAAGAATAAATACAATCATAGAGAGAGAGATTTAATGTATGTTGCCTAAGATTCTATATTTAGGGAATGACTTTTATTTTTATTTCCCCTAGTTATTCTAACCAAAAAGAGGGAAGAAAAATAGGAAATTGAAATGTAATTTATTGTTAAAAGTTCATTTCATTTTTGTTGAAAATATATGAGAGCATTTTTATATTTTTTACCAACAAGATGTAAAATCTCCCCTCTCCTCATTATTTAATATCACCTCTCAAATGTACTTAAACCCTTGAAAAATTCATATTTAAAAATCATATTTTTTAAAAAATAACAACAACATACAAAAACATAAAACCTAAATTAAATCTGTTTCTTCTCCTTTTTCTATTTGTTTCTTCAAGCCCTGTTTTCTTATTCTTGCAGTAATCCAAGTCCCTTTTATATTTTCTTCCTAAGATAGCTGTAAATATAGATCTAAAGGAGAAATGTCAATGAAAAGATAGCTAAAAATAACTCAAACCCAAAGAAAGTTCCCCATTCGAATTCTCGTACAGTATCTGCGTCTTCATCGTAATTTGTAATTGTATAGTATAAGAGACTCTGAGCTAAATTGGCTGGCGTGTTATTACAATTACTTTAATCCTCCTAATAAGCATTGAGTATTGTTATGTTGCTCGTGCTACTATTAATACACCAAAACTCGTCACACATCGTCTATTTCACGACAATAACCATAAAGACTATCCCTGTTACCGTAATTGTGAGACTTCCAACTATCAATCCAATCATTTAGGCTTTAGTGTAAATCTGGGTTTTGTAAAGATAGAAGATATTCAGGAATATGAACAAAATGCAAGCGAGAACATCTACAATGAAATATGCACCACAGCTGACGGCCATAGAGTAGGCGAAGAATATCCCCAAACCTAAGCCAACACAGATGTTCACGATGATATTGAACTTCTCTTTCATGGTTTTCTTGTTCTACACAGTTGCATTCACGAGGTTTAAGAAATCATTCATTTCTTTCAAATTGTGAGATATTTGAGTTTGATTTTTTTTTGGGAGGTTTATTTTTTCTCTTGGAATAATTCTAAAAATGTTACGAAAATTCGGTGATCAACCTCGGATTTAAAGAGAGAGAGAGGGATGGATAGAAAGAGATAGAGAGATATTAGATAGTTCTTTGATTAACTACCTTAGCTTCTCCTACATAACAAGGTTTTTTTAAATGATTCTAAATCCCCAAAAAGGAGTGGTTTCTGTTAGTTGTAGGCTTAGAGATTAGTGGGTATTAAGAAATAGATAACCATATTTTAAACAGCCATGCAGTTATTATGACATTTATTAGGCATACAAAAAAAATTATATTTTAGTTATCATTTTGCTAACGATGCTAAGTTAATTCGATAAATCTAACTTTCGAGAAATATTTCAATCCATTTTGTTAATTTCAGCGATAAAACTCAGAGATAAACAGAAAAATGCATAAACGGGCTTTTGATTGTCCTTATTTTCATCTATTAAAACTCTCTTGAATAATTTAAATTTCTTATTGATTTCTCCTATATGCACACACCAGATCCTCGGATAGCCAATCTTTCTTTAAAGACTTAATCAAGGAAATTATTTCAAGAAGTTATTTATCAATCGGCTCTTAAAATCAAATTTATTCCTTCCCTCCCAATAATAAGATTCCTGAAATTGGAAGAAAAAAAATATCTTGAAATAGTTCAAAGATTAATGGAGATCTCATATTTTTATTCGTTCTTTTTTTTTACAAAAATACAGCAGAAAATACGAGCCATTGTTTAATTAGGTGCACATTAGAAAAATCCAATGAAAAAGATAAAATAATATTCCTACCATCTTTATTGACTTCATCCAGTGATCATTTGCCCAGCTTTGCTAGCATGGATATTGTTATCTTTATCGCAAACAAAAAATCTTTAAAATACCTTTTATTTTTTGATGCTTGCTCAGCACTCAAAACTGTTGTTATCTCTCAAAATCAGATGCTTTTTTTCTTAATATTTTATGGAAATATCCTTCAAAGCAATAAGTTATTTATTTTTTGTTAGCTAATAATCAAGAATATCATCATTCTGTTAGATTTATGTGAATCTTTTGTTACGAAATATCTAGTTATTAAGCTGATGCTGATGACGCCTTTAGGGATGTGGTTTTAAAAGTTTATTAGATTTAATTAATTAATTTGGGGAGAGGGGAGAGAGAGAGAGAGAAAACACATAAGAAACTAACTCTCATTCATCTTAACCTTCACACTAATTATCCAAATCTCTCTCTATCTTTATTCCTTATCTTTCTGTTATTCATTCTTTTTAAAATCTTCTTTTTGTTGCTTGCAATTTCGCCAAAAGATTTTATCTTTTATCTTTTTGCTCTTCATATCTAACTAACTATCTCGTCAGTCATCACCCTCTTTCAATCTCAATATCTCATGGCAGTTAAATCTTTGACTTGGTCTATCTACAGAGATGACTCTTTATTTTTGAGCAACGAACTGTAATTCAGCGAGAACAACCCTGGCTCAAAATCCATCGCATTTGTCAATGATGCACTGTTAAAAGCACATAATGTCAATGTCTTCTCGTATTACTTAATCAACAAGCGAAAACTAGTTTGCTTATTCGGCTCAGCGCTTGTCCCTATCGATGAGATCAAAATATCTTAAGTAGTCGCACAAACACTTTTACTCAGTTCATCATAATCAGAATAGTCCACAATCAGTATTGACTTCTCTTAACCCATCCCAACAAGGGAATTCAATTCTTCTTCCCCTTATAACTACCTTCCAAGCATCCCACTGTGTCATAGGATCTTCTTCTCAAATGTACTTAATTGTCTTACCCCATATCAGCATAGATCTTGCAATTTTTTTTACGAAATATTACAATTCCATACTCCTTTTAAGATATAAATTCACAATTTCTTCATAATTTTTTGCTTAGATTTAGAACAGCAACAGCAATCTCTTCGATGCAAACATCATTAGTGAGCTACTTTAGGACGTATTCTACGTGTAAATAGGTGATATCATCACTCTCGACATCTCCAAAGTCAATGATCTTACAAAATTCACAGCGGACAAGAAGAAACTGCAAAAACTCATTAAGTTTAAGCTAACTAGCTCTCAAGCATCACAGCAACAGTAACAGTCGTAGGTTTCTCTGTAAGAACCCTCTGGATCGAGTTAATTATTCGAAAACTCTAGAAAAATGTTGATTTTACGAGTTGAGTAAATCTTGATAATTAGCTAAACCAGTAACCGCGAGTTAATCCCATTCTACAACGATAAAGACGCTTGCAATCAGCCTGCGTTCATCGTTGACTTCAAGAGCAAAGACACCGATTTCAAATTCGAGCCCAGCAGATATAACTTACCACCTGTTTTCCGTGTGATCCAGGAGAATCGTACAATGCAATACAAGAACTTTCTCGAATAAGAAATACTCCCATCCAAGAACTATCTGCCGTTCTTAGAGAGCGTGCATAAGATCTTAAAGTATTCTTTCACTAGTCATTCCTCGCTGCTGTTGATAGCACCCAAAGGGTAACAGAAATATAGATGTTGTTGAGGAAAATTATTTATTTTATTTTTTTCTACTAAAAAGTTCAGGGAAGAAGTTACTTTTGAGAAGCCTAAGTGAAAAATACAGCATGAACTACATAGAAAAGGATGTAAAGAAAATAGGTAGCTTAGGATAGCTAGAAAGGTTAGTGATGAAAGGTGTGAATATGCGTCCTTGCTTGATTCACGTGAGGAACCTAAAATCATTGGTTCATGTGATCCAGCATAAAACAACTGAAGAACCAGAGAAACTCGTTGTGAGATACGTTTAAGATATCATTAGCAAGTTTGAATCCCTTGAAAAAGGAATCTGTTAAGATCCTGCAAGCCCATGTCCATGCTTGCTCGTGTTCTCCATGGACAAATTCGATGAAGCTTCATCAACTGATAATAATCTTAAGAATGTCTTCAACGACTATTTCACTCTTCCCAAGCCTAGTACTGTTGAACTCTATGAGCGTATTACGAAATTCAGGACAACCTAAGCAAATTAGTTAGATGGGTTCTTTAATCCAAATAACGCTAAAACCCTTGAAAGCTTATTCAGAGTTGCCATTGGATTACCGGTGTTTACTTTCCAAAAGGTGCTCCTGAAAAGTCTATCAGCTGGGTAGTCATCTGCTCAGCCATCCTCAGATGTAAATCCAATCAACATTCAAAAATTTATGAAAGATGTACCTCCCATAAGGAATATCTGGAGTTTATTTTCTTATTTTTTTTCTTCCAAATTTCTTATTTGTTTCTCCTTTGAAACAACAACAGAAGATTTTGAACTAAATCATCGAATCTCTTGAGAACCTTCGCAAGAGTGGTGACATCGAGAGCTTATCGATTCCAAACGTGAAATGGGAGGATATTGGAGGATTGCAAGATGCGAAGAATGATATTATCGATACAATCATGCTCCCGTAGCTGTATCCATAAGTCTTTGATGAGTTTGTCAGACCACGTACAGGATTGCTTTTCTTTGGACCACCTGGAACTGGGAAGACACTTCTTGCTAAATGTATAGCTACAGAGACAAAAATGAACTTCCTCTCAGTTAAAGGTCCTGAGTTGTTGAATATGTACATCGGTGAGAGTGAGAAGAACGTAAGAGATATTTTCTCAAAAGGCAGAAGAAATCAACCTTGTGTGATATTCTTCGATGAGTTAGATGCCCTTGCACCAAACAGAGGAAATGGATCGGATTCCAGCTAAGTTATGGATAGAATCGTAGCGTAGTTTCTGACGGAATTAGATGATATAAATAAAGATGGAGTCAGTTTGTTTGTAGTTGGAGCTACTAATAGACCTGATTTACTAGATCAAGGACTACTTAGACCTGGGAGATTCGATAAGCTCATCTATCTAGGTAGATACAACTTAGAATTGTTCAAGACTTTTTTTAAATATCCTCTCTTTATCTTTGCAATAGGTATTAACACCGATGAGGACACTCGTCTGAAGATCCTCTAAGCTTAAACTAGAAAGCTACAATTAGAGAGTTCAGTCGATTTTCCCAGTCTGTTACAGAAGATTCCAAGCAACTTCACAGGTGCTGATTTCTACGGACTAACCAGCTAAACTGTTCTAAAAGCTGCAAGAAGAAAAATTCTTGAAATCGAAGCTGCTTTCAAGCAGAAAAAATCCGAAATGGGAGATAATTACTCCTTTAACACATTCTCAGAAGAAATTCAAGTTTCAAACAAATCTCTAACCCACGTGACTATAGCTGCTTAAGATTTCGAAGAAGCACTCAAGAAAATTACACCTTCAGTATCTGAACAAGAATTGCAGAAATATGAAGAACTTAGGTTAAAATTCCAGTGAGTTATTATGACAAAACAACAAGGGAGAACAATATTTGTTTGTGATGTTAACTTATCTTTGTAAAGGGATTTAACAAGAAATAAATCATAAATAAAATAGGACAAATTAAGAGAAGATATTTGAGATATTTATTGGTTGGAATCATGCCAACAAAATACATAAAAAAAGATAATAAAATATTTAATTCTACTAAAAAGAATCAACAAAGAGAGGAAAAGAATATTAGGTATTTATTTGATGAATACTTAAGGAAAAACAGTTAAATATTAAGGGTTACATAAAAATGGTTACAGAATTGTTTTCAGTAGCGCTTCTATTAATAAAATTATTCTTTTGGCTGTTGTTGTTTTCATTCTGTTATCATTCCACTTATTTCTCTCTCTTTCTCTCTTTATTCTTGTTTAGTGAGGAATAGTCATCATCTCCCTCAGTACCTCTTTTCGACAGCTGCTTGAGCAAGAACAGATTTGATCGAGTACGGCTTAAAGAGATATCCATCTGCTTTGTAGAATTTCGACTGGAATTCTACCCAATGAAGTCTGAGTGTATGCAGGAAGCACTCCATGACATCCATGCACATCAGCACTGCAAATGTAACTAATGCAAATACTGTGAATCCGCAGAATATGCCAAAAATGCTGCCTGATTCGAGTACTCCTTTCATGGTTTTTTCGAAGAATACTTCGGCAAGCTGAGAGTGAGCAAGTGAAAGAGCCCACAATCTGAGATATGAGGCAGTATGTGAAATCGATCCAAGAACGAATTCTATTGTCTCAATCATCTAGTGGACAAAATCTTCACTGAAATCATGGGGACCTTCAGTTTTTTTGAGTTTGAGGCCTTGTTCTAGATAACTCTCTCTTACTTCTTCTTCACGAAATTAAGCATATCCAGCACCTTGGCTAGGCTGCTATTGATTTTGTTGCTGTTCTTGCTGTTGATGATGCTTTTTGTTCTGATAATAAGCGATAATTGGCTTGGGAAATAGCATCAATGGAACTGAAATCAATGTCAAAATTAGCAGAATCGGCTGATCTGCAGCTTAACCAGGATATAATTCCTTTTATTTGCCAGTACCACCTGCTTGGAGGCCAAAATCAAGCATGTACGTCAAAATAGATGGAGCCTATGCTGTGTTGTGATACTCCGTGAGCCACTTAACTATCACCATGAATACCATGTACCCAAATGTGCAGCACATGAAGACTAGCTACGGTACAAACTCAAAGAAGAAATCGACTAAACTCGCATTGTAAATCGAGTTGATTCCTTTCAAGAACACACCGAGAATCATCTAAGAAACTCCGAATATCACACTGGTTTTCATCTTCAGCGAATTGTAAATGGAGAGTTTATTCTTAGCTATGCCCCAAGCAGGATCGATACCGAAAGGATATGTGCAATCAGATGAATATTTATATCGATTGACAACTCCCTTTTTATCGAGATAGCAGCTTGTGAAGATACTCAAAGGGATGCTCATCATATCATTGTAGATAAGACCATTGAACAAAGCGAAAAAACCCATAAATACTATCAAATACCTGAAAAATAATTGAAAAAAACAAACAAATCAAGATTATTTTATGATTTTTATATAAACTGCACTTGTTTACCTTGCCGCAATGAGTCCATCAACTGCTGAAGGCTTCTTTGGATCTGGCTTCTGAGTGAGTAAATACAGTCCAAGTACGAAGAGCATCAATCCATGACCAATATCACCGAACATCATACCGAACAAGAACGGAAATGTGATAATGCAGAAATATGCTGGGTTGATCTCTCGATACCGAGGAATACCATAGGTATTAACAATCTCTTAGAATGGCATTGTGAACTCGTTTTACTTGAATTTAGTAGGTGGATCAATAGTGTAGTTTTCTATTTTGTGAAGCTAAGCTGTTTGCAGTTGATTGGATTTTTTCCTTCCTAAATCTTTGAGGGTTTAGCTCACTAGAGGTTCATCTTCTTCAGGGAGCCAAAGCAAGCCTTTGCAGAAGGATTACCCATTGGAGACTAAGTAATTCAAGTTGAGCTGAACAGTCTTCTCTTTATGCAGGAATAGTCTAACGTATTCGATGTAACTGCAAATTTCATTGAGATTTGCACCATGCTGCAATCCAATCTTTCTTTAGTAGAAATCGAAGTATTCGTGGATGGAATTTTCCGAAATGGAGACAATTTTGTTTTGCTGATTGATTAGATTCTCGGTTTCTTACAATTCAGCTCTGATTTGGGAAGTCGAAATCGTGAATGTTTCGGCATCAAAAGCTTCACAAATTCTCCTAACTTTCCTGTCTAACACACCGCCAGCACCACTTGCAAAGGCGAGTATAAATACAGTTTTCTAAATGGTATTGTATGGGTCAGCGATATTCGATTGAGTGCTGCTGTTGCTTCCTTGCTTAGAGGCCTTCAAGTTAAGTAATTTATACCCACCACTTTGCATACTCTTGTCAACTGGCTTGAAATGAGTCCAAATGTTTCCCTAAAATGAATATCAAACAAAAAAATAATTTAAAAACACATTTCAACAAAAGTAGCTTCAAGATAACATCAAATTGATTGTTTTGATTAAATGGTTCAATATATCTGTTGCTTTTGGCAGTTAACAGTTTTGTTGAAATTAATAAAAAAGTAATTTTTTTTCAATTTGATTTTTTTTTGAATTCTTAATGGAGATGAGGGAGGAGAAGATATGATTAACAGAAAATCAAATCAAAAAAGATTTGTCTCTTCAACTAAATTGATAACTTCCCACCCTTTCCTCTACAAAGAGAATTCAAACTTGATCCAATAGCCACCAAATTAATTCATGGGATCCAAAGAGAGAGAGAGAGATCATTTTGAAAATACTTAATAAAAGGAAACCTCAAAGGATATATTTTTATGTTTTCATGCTTATAACTTATTTCGATTGGATAATACAGTTTTTTAGTGTGCATTCACTCTCTCTGGATAATAACATTTCTATGCTATGTATTTTGAAGTTATAAAGATTTAAAATGTTTACCCTTGAAGTTCTGAAGATATTTTTGTTGAATCTTATTTCATCGACTGCTTCGATAACACCTCCAATGAAGTTCAGCGAGACAGGATCACTCACAGGAGCTTATCGATTCTATGGTAAGCTTGCAATATTCAGTGCAACCATGGCTTCCTTCAACACAAGTCTTTTTTGGACAAGGTGATTTCTTTATGCAATGACGCTGCTGAAATTGTTGAGCAACTACTCCAGGAACTTATATTTTGAACTGATTTCCTGCTCTATCACATTGAAGAATGCTTATTCAGTGACTTTCTTGTTCTTGATGTCTTAATTCAAGTATTCATGGAACGCATCCATATCTCCACAATAGTCTATCGCGAGTGTTTACTTGGAGTTCACGACTTAATTGTAGAACGTGTAGAATTTGATCATTTCATTTTCGATCCACTGAATCTTTATCAATTGCTCATCGCAGCGCTTGACTTGTTGGTAGAAGGGTCTGTTGAACTAGGCAACTTCTTCTTCGCAATCGACTAAGTGAACTTTATCGAGTTATCCGAGTTCGTTAAGCACTTCCCAGGCACTTTCTCGTGGCATCATCAGGCAATGCAACCCCATTTTCTAACTTTAGAACATTCTCTCTCAACAAATTACTCTGAAATGCTTATTTTTTGTATCCGCAAACTGCTTCACTAAATGCTATGTTTTCCCAATAATTTTTATTTGATATTTTATTTCTTTAGATCCACTCTTGATTTGTTTTCGATCCAAGAATTATCCCTCCCCCCTCCTCAAGTATCTTCTTTATGTTTCACTTAGTAATCTCATAGTTTAATTATTAGCATCATCTCAATAGCCTTCTACCATTCTTAATCTTTCCAAATATTCTGAGTTTTTTTCTTCTACCAACTAAGCATCTCAAATGTATTGAAAGTGATATGTAAATAAACTCCAAATATAAAACAATAAATCTCCATTGCATTTTTCTTTATCTCTCAAACATATTAGCTGCGTGCATTGTTATTCAGTAGATTGACTTTTGCGAATGCTGACCTCACAAAAATCATGGAAATGCTTTAGAATACGATGATTATATTGAAAACAATGATTTATGTGGAGTTTGTCGCTATCAAAAATGGTTTTGGTTTCTCGTTCGAAGGATAATAATTTTCAGCAAAATCCTCTATCGTGAGAATCGGTGGTTAGTTTTGATTGAACGACGAAAAGTAATTTGGCTAAGCCATTGTGATGTAAAAGGAGCAGCATAACACTAGCAAGAAAATCTGTGATGCACCTAGCAACCATATGAAAACTGCCTTCAGCTGGAATTGTATGTGCTGCTAGTTATTTGTGATAATACGAGAGAGCTTATTGTTAGGTTTTAATAGAATCTTTTCGACACGCTCCACATAATTCTATGCTGATTGGCTCCGCTAATGGAGGAATTCAGAGAATAAATCATCATTATCAGCATTATTTTCACCAAACATCAGTATGTAGTCTTTCCAGAGCTTTTCCTAGTCAAATCAAATAACAACTTTCAAAACTATTATTGAACAAAAACAAACAAAATAAATCGAATCTTTGTGTTCAGTTAATCTTACAGAATCGAAGTACTTCGAGAATGTATGGGTGTATGTGCTCTACGTCTTCTATTATCTGAGCATATTTGGGTTAAGAAATGTGCTCTTTGTAGTGTAAGTTATGAAGAGAGTCATGGCTTATCTGCAGATCAAAAACAAGCAGTTCTTCTAGAGAAGCTCAGGGTTGTAATCCCCATAGATCATGTACCTGATCCAAGTAAAAAGCAGCATCATCTCAAAGCAAATAGAGAGCACTAAAGCTCTTCGCATGCAAGATTTTAAGAATTTCTTGATTTTTTTGTTGTTTTCCTTTTTCTGCCTATTCATAGATTGCCTATTGGAAATATTAGGAAGATCCCTATTATTTACCAACTCTACATTGTTTCCATCATCGCCTTGTCTCTCACTATTAGTATGACTTTCATTATTGTTGCTGTTATTGGATTATTTTTCTGAAAGCAGCAAGAAAACACCTTGTCCTTGAATTACAAATCCATAGAATAATAAGCTGATATTTAGGAAAAGTTGCAGAAACAAGCTAGTGATGCTGCATGCGATCGACTAGACTACGCGGTCTTAGAAATAGTTTTGTTTTATGCTATTTTCCAGCCCGAAGATAGTAGGGCTTACGCTGTTCAAGGGAATTGAAAAAATATTCCAGAACACACTCATCCAAAACAATTATTTCGCGCTGAACCACATTTTATTTTTTTATTATATCTCCTGTGAGCCATTTTAATCAACATCATCGTCTTCTTCGCCTCTAATTTCATCATATGGTAACAATGATTCTTGCAATGGTCCTTATTGCCGCTGCTGCAATATGCCAATCTAAATGCCTGAAGAAGGATCATCTTCTTCCAGATACTCAAAAATTGAATCTTAGTATTAGCTATTTAGATATTCCTTGAGAGATTGATATTTGCCTTCTTTGTCTTTGGCAGCTCTAAACAACCAATACTCGCGTAATGCAGCTAAAGGAATTACTAAACAAGTCAGCCAAGAAATCACCTACGCTTCATTAATTCCTTCTTCTTCTTTCATTACCCAAATTAATTAATTTTTTTTCTTCCTAAAATATTTGCTTTTTCAAAAAAAAAGACTTTGTTGATTTCTCACTTGACAGCTCCC
>Ga0302271_10001960_pt1 | contig 19065 bp, 9 predicted proteins | sample III_Bog_N1_1_FD_198767 | JGI IMG/M metagenome (GOLD analysis project Ga0302271, IMG submission 198767) | Peat permafrost microbial communities from Stordalen Mire near Abisko, Sweden - III_Bog_N1_1 | ecosystem: Environmental > Terrestrial > Soil > Wetlands > Peat | place: Sweden: Abisko...
TTTCATTTTTCAGAATCTCATTTTAGTACTCTTTTGAATTGGAAAAGTACAGAATGAACTTAACTTCTTTTTCTGATATTTCCAAACAAAGCACCGAGAATGTGTGAATGACTGAGAATTTTTAGGTATTTTTAGGTTATCCGTTAAGAGAAACTCCAATATCGGTGTGAAGAGTGTATTCATAGAGTCGCTCTGTCCCAGGCGCATAGATCATTTTCACTACATTGTTTTCCTGACCAACCTATTTCATTCAAAGTTTAGTACAATATCCAACCAGTAGAATTCTAATTTTTAATAAATCTATTTCATTTTTTTGTTTTCTCAATTTACCACACTCATGATTCTATGTTTCTAATAATTTGACGGAATGTGAGGAGAAATATTATGGTTAGCAGATATTGTGATTCCAACTATGATTACTACTGAAAGAAAAAAACTGATTATTATCTGTAGAGAGTACCTACATCGTTTTTGCTTCGGAATTTCTGTTTGTTAAAATGCACAAGTAATAGTTTTTAGATAATAAAAAAGGAATAATAAGTTATTCGCTTCCAGTTTAATAGAAAAAAAATAAAGAGAGTACTTCATTAATATTTTTATTTTTGGTTTAAAATAAAGAACCTCACAATTTTAATGATGAACAAATATATTTATATCATCCTTAAGGTAATATTCATAGTATTCACATTATGCAAGCTTACATTCCTTGAAATTGTCTTGAAACGATTCAATTATTCTAAATGAATTGTAGTTGTCTATGCTTCGAGCTTTGAATTTCATTCTATTTCTTCTTTTTACTTTCTCGGTTTTTAATTTTCAGTAAAGTTCTCTGAAATTGCTATTAATATGCAGGATTTAAATAGGAATAATCAATTTCTAAGTAAAGAAGAGTTTGATAATAAATTCATTTTACTGAAGAGAAAAAAAATATCAAAATTGTTTCTTAAATAAGATCTTGAATCAGATTGGTGAATTTGAGGAGAAAATATAAATTTCATATCATAAACAAAAAATCCAAAACAATTTTATTATTATTTTCTATTTGAGAAAAGGAGATCGAGAAACCTTGCTCGCTTTATTGTTATTTGTTCAATTACAATCAAATAAATAGAAAGAGAATCGATTATGTAATGCTACCCATGATTTTTTAAAAAATTTCTACTAATTGAAAGAGAAACCAAGTACTTCAGAATTATCAACAAATCATGAACATAGATGACACCTTGTTTTCTTTTTAAAAATCGAAAGAGAACTAGGAGGGAGTTGTAAGATCTATTTCTTCTTGGTCTCTTCTAAACCTTAAGGTAGTTATCTGCTACTTAATTTATTTGGTTTTATTTAAAAAAAATTCTGATTGATTTTTGCACTTCAATAAGTTCAGTTGTTTTCGAATATTTTTTTGGATAATTTGTTTTTTAAACCAATAAATCAATTAGTGATGAAGAATATTAATAATTTTACTAAAATGTTAATTCTTAAAGACGATAATTATATTTTGTTTTTTGTTCTCGTTTAATAAAATATCGTGAAAGAAGACCTTCAAATCAAATCATATTTTTGATTTTTTGCGAAATAATAATGAGGAGCTAGAAATGAAAGAAAAGATTTTTCCTCCTTATCTTTTTTTATAATTCAAAAGGTTCGACTCGAATTCATCTTTATTTCTACTACAAGAAAAGTACACACAAAACAAAACATAAATTTCCATTTCAAAAATGAGTATCCCCTGGCTAGCAAGTCGCTTATTCTCTAAATTAGCATTAGAAGCTAACCTGCTAATCGAAAGTTTGCTGAGAAGATCCAGAGGATGAAGAATAAGCAGGCTCGAATAGGATATTAAAATTCTGCGGGTTTCCATTCTGCTATCCAGCTACATTGATGGATGAACTTGTTGAATTTGTAGGGAAAGAATCAAATGAATACTAACAAGATATATGTGATGTTCTACAAGTATCTCTCATGACTGGCATCTTTGTTGATCCAGAGGAAGGTAAGTTCTGTATAATTTTATAGTAATTGATAGGGTTAACCGCAGTAGGAACAGCAAAAAGATCGTTATTTGATTTGTCATCGGTAGAAGCCATATTCTAATGATGTTCTTCATCCATGGAAGTAACAGTGTCATTCAGGAATTAGCTAATGTTAGGAAGAATCGTATCTACATTTTTGTATTATGATTAAGGTATTTATGATTCCTCTTCTATTTGAAGTTACTCATATGGTCTGGAATTTGCTTAGTATGATAATTATTCTTTGGGTTGCGATTCCTGCTATTATTCTTGGAATATTCCCTAAGAAGAATAAGCAATTTCTTCTTATTAATTCTAATTTATTCCTCTAAAACTCTCCATTTTACTTTCAAAACCATCACTTCTTTCACCAGTAAACAACACAGGATTCATCTAGCCTAAGTAATCCTATTTTGTATTGAAGATCTATGGTAAATTCTATTACTTTTACTAATCAATGATTGGGAAAAGATATTATGATTATCCAAGAATTCCACCAAAATTACCATGATCATCATCATCATCTCCACTAAACCGCTTATCACCAAGGCTATTTACAAATGTATCATTCTTGTTGTTGTTGTTGAGATAATTCTCATTTCTCTATTGGCTCTACTTCTCTTATGTTGTTTATGGCATATCTTCTATTGACTCGGATGTAAACTAAATCTATTCCTTGAGCTCAAAGTTATCCTCATATTCTGCTCCTCTTGTTGATTAAAACAACGATTAATTCGTTCGATCTCCGGAGAACATCTAAACATCGTTTTCTTCTGAATCACCATCTCCATTGAAGTTGTCTTTCATCACATCGAATCCAATTTACAAGTCTTCTTTGTCTTCAACGCTATTATTTTCCTTGTTATTAGTTTTTTCTTTCTCGAAATCGCTAAATAACTCTCCACAATATGTCTTCTTCAATATCTCAATCTATTCCAATTTTTCTCTTTGCATTTCTTCTAATTTACTGCTAAATTCATGATAATATCGTCTCTCTTCTTCATTCTCTCTCTCGATTCTGCTGTATTCCGCACAGAAATTCAAAAACTTCTAGCGTATCTAACTCTCAGCAAGATTCTATGAATTGCTGCTTCCTTGAAGGGTTTCAGAGTTCACTTAGAATTATTTCTCCGTTGCATCAGCTGATTTGGACATGCTAGACTACTGGCTATCATTGATGGTATCGTCACTGTCTTCAATTTAAATTACTTATTTTGAACTCTGCCCCTCTGGATCGTTTTGTTTCTCTTTATCTTTCGCCGTCCCTCCTGTATTCGGTGGTTATGCCTTACTCGTCGCATTTTATCTCTCCTATTCAGCTTGCTGCAAAGCTTAAAGCTACTTGAGTAGAAACTCAAGCAGCTCTTCTTTGGACAGATTCTTGTAATTTTCAATTAATTAATAATATGGACCACCTCTCACATGCAATTATCTAAACGCATTATCCATTGTTGCAGGCTAATCAGAACCTCCACTGAAGACCAGCATGGTGTACAGGAAAAACACAATGAGTGCCATACTCCACATACCTTTCGCAAAACTAAAATTAAACGGAGAATAACTGCTCGCAGCTGGGTTTGTTCGAGAATATTCAGTTGATTAATCTGCTTAGAAATCGACTGACGTGTTATGAATGGGAAGTGGAGTAGTAGTAGACATAGAGGAGTTTTAGGGATTTTTACTCAATGAATGATAATCTCTAGCAGTATTTGGATTGTAGTTGTATTCAACTAGACTTATTCCACAAGGGATAGAACTATGATCCTAGCAAGATGTATTATGTTGATGCTGCTGAGAATGATGATGATTTTCTTTTGATTATCGCCCAAATTCCATCGATTCCATAGATTCCGCTGGGTTATTGAAATACCCACATTATTAGCAAGTGTAGGATTGCTAAATCGCTTGTTAAAGCTATTTATTCTCCTCCGTGAGAATCAGCATATCTTATTAGATCTGCGTTTCTTATTGTTTCTTACGATCTCGAGATAGCTAAGCACTTTCTCGATTCTTTATCTTCTATTTAGCTGTTTTATCCTCCTTTAGAAACAAAGTACATAAACAAAAGATTAACAAATTTCTTAAAAAAAAATAATAAATTATCCAAATTACCTCTTTCTTCTCTGTATTATTGCTTTCTTATTAATTCTCCTCGATTCCTTTCTTTGTCATGAGTTAGAGTTTCTTTTTGTCTCTTTTTTCCTTGAGAACTTCTTTTTTAGATTTTTAAACTCCAGTACCAAGGAGTTATTATGAACTCGACGATACTAGCTACTTAATCATATCAAGCTAGTCTTCATGGATTTCTTCGTTGAATTAAAATGAACCATGTTTCTCTGAGAATACGTTATCGTTGTATTCATCCAATAAACAAAGTTCATCTTCTAGTTTCATTCCATTCAATGAAAAAGGATTCTGTCGATGTTCTTTCTTGAATGTTCCACTCATCGATAAGAACTCAGCAGGGAGAGTATGTGAACGAGCAGAAGTAATCTAGAGAATCTACTATTTTAATTTATTCCTTTCGCGCTGATCTTTGTGTTTGACCAGTTGGAGGGTATTTGTTTTTAGTGCTATTATTCGGATTTAGTTAATTATATTTTTTCCTTCTTTTTTTTGCTTTTCTTTTTCTTTTGTTTCAAAGGAATTTACTTATTTTTCTTTGTCTTTCTTTCAGACACTTGATTTTCTCCTCCTCCACCTAGAAAAATACTTTCAAACTCAATATCACTCAGGAATTATCATTATTTTCATTCACCCCCACCTTCCTTCATATAAACCATGTAATTTTGTGGTAATTATTCAAATAAAAAAATACTTTTAAGTAACAATCGAATTTAAACGTCATAATACTCATTTCGAATATGAATCTTTTTTATCTAATTCTCCACCTTACAATAAAACCCAACAAATTAGATACAAACTAGACTTTTTCTTAGGCTAAATACTCTTCCTTTTTTTCTCATCTAGGTGCTTCGTAATTCACTAAGAACATCCCAAGCTCACGGATAGGATTTGTAGGTCTAATAAGAAGAATTCCCAAACAAAAAAATAATTTGTCATAATTTTAATAAATAAAAATCAAAACTAAAAATATTCTAAAAATTCTACCTTTCCTTTGCGAGTTTCTTCATTCCTTCAAGTAGTGCTTTATGCACAGTGTCTTCAATGTATGGCACAATTGGATTTGGTTTTAACTTCACTTGAATATTCCCTAATCGCTCTTAGATTTCACTAGTTTTTTTTGCTAACTCATCTTTAGAAATCTATTTCTTCGGATCAGATTTCGTGAACCCACTGTTACTATTATTATCTTTATTCCCTGCATTAGTCTTACTTGGATTGCTAGCTTTATTATCCTTTTTATCTACCGAAGCAGAACCTTTATCTTTATTTTTGAGTTAATTTTATAAAATTTTTGCTTTTCTAGCTTCTTAATTTTTAGCGCTCTCTTCATCAGCTTTCTGCTAAGCTTCTTAGATAATCAGCTCATGCTACTCTAAATCAACGACTTAAGTCATATCAATCTGAATCAATAATTGAACTTCGCCAATACTTTCATTTTATTAATCGTAAATTAGATATTTATTCTCCTTTGGTTTTTGAGATAACAACTCTTCAATATCAATAGTTGCTGCACCAAGATAGTCATCAGACGTATATTCATCATCCTCCCAGAGTTCGAGGACAATCTCTTATTCGTCGTACCTGTAGAATCCATGACTTGCACCTATAGTCCATTTTGGTTCTTGTCCTTAGTTTTAGGCAGTTGTTGTTTGAAACTATTGTTATCCCATTTGCATAATAAAATATGGATCCATTTTCCCAGCTTATTCAAAGTTCTTGTAGATCTTCGCTGCGACGATCTAAACAGATATGTTTGGTTCTGTATTGAAAAAAGCAAATAAAGGCAAAAATTAACATTAATCTTTTTCTTTTGTTTTTTTTTACTTAGACTCCCTGAATTATTGTCATTGTTATTGTTTTATGCTTTCAATTATCTTTTCGCATTTCTTCTATCTTCTTGTGCTTGTTCGCTAGCCATTTTAGAATATTCTTCTGCTTCAGTAAGCGCCTTAGAGTCTTTCTTTTAATCTATTTTCTTGCTGTCATCGATGGTGACAATCAATGTAATATCAGCAACTTTTTCTTTTTTATTGAAAATTGGGTAACTGGCCTCTAATTTCATGACATCTTTCTTTTTTTTAAGAATATCCGCGATTAGAATCTCAGCTGTGCCTAAGTAATCGTCAGAAGAATCTTCATCGTCTTCCCATAATTCGCAGATAATCTTTTCTTCTTTCGTTCGGAAATACACGAATTTTTAATCCTTCCATTTCGGATGTTAACCTTGATCTGTAGCTGTAGATGTCTAGAAGCTTTATTATCCTAGAGTTACTTTAACGTATGGATCCATTTTTCCATTGACTTCGTAATCTTTGTAGATATTTGCGGAGATCACCGTCACAAATACATTTGGAGCTAATAAGCAGAAAAAAAGGAAAATAAGATTAACAAAAAAATAAAAAAGCGAAAGATCCTTGAGGCTTGATTGTTCATATTGAGGCATCTGAAATATTATGTTAATCTCTTGAAATGCCCCCTGTATAGAATTGTGAAATAAAAATGGAAAAAGAGTAGTTTGTAATGGTCAAAAGAATAAACTTACAAAGTGCACTACTCATAGGATAATCTTCTCCTCCTTCTTCTCTTTGCTTTCCTTAATCTCTTGTTTGTTTTTCTTCTCTTATCAGATTTGAAACAGTAGTGCATTTTTGTTTTTAATCTCAAAGAACCACACTCACTACAAATAATAGTTTATTAAACTCTCAATTACTTTAATTCCTTGATCCACATAACTCCATTTGATTATGACTATTATTAATAATATTGTAAACACCCCAAAAGGAATTCAATTCTTTCTGCTTAAAATGGACTAGAATTCATGAATATTTTTACAATTATTGGCTATGTTAATGTGTTTGGTATTTCTAAAAAATTATGGAGAAATTATTAAATAAATATGTAGAACAAATAAAGAAAAAGATATTTTAATAATTAAATGGGAATTGTTAAGTCAGTAATAAGGGGGGAACTAGGCAGCGTTATGTGAGTTGATGGAAGGGGATTGGAAAGAGACCTTTGTTTACTAACTATCACTGCTGTAGAAAAAGAAAGATATTTCATCTAAGGTATTTTAATTATCATAAAAAGAGTCAGTATGTTTTAGTTAAAAGTCTCTCTCTCTCTCTCTGTGTTATCATTCTTTTCTATCATTCCCTTAACTTCTTCATCTTGCGAACCGTTGAGTTTATTTCATATTTTCTTAAATTATAGCAATGTATGGATGATCTTGTTTCAGCTTTTTAACAAATATCCTTAGTGAATCTTCATATAACTGCAATGCTTTTTTATATTAGCCCTGCTTGTGATAGACTAATGCTAGATTCATAGTTGAAATTGCCACTGACAGAGAATTTGGATTCTTTTTCTTTTTGATCGCAATCGATTCATTTATCAACGATAGGGCTTTCGCAAAATCATTTATTTAATACAAAGAAATGCCTTTGTTTTAGAGACAATCTGCATAAATCATGCTATCTAGTTCTTTGGACACTTTGAATTACTGAATGATTTAGTCATATAATTCCATCGCTTCAGTGTGCTTATTTTATTCAGCGTAGATCACTGCTATGTTGTATTGACATTCAGCTGCTTCCAAGGATGCTTAGCCGAATTATTAAGTTCTAATCTCTAAAGCTTCTTTAAATAGCTTGATCGCTTTGGAGAATTTGGAATTTGCTTTGTAAATCAACCCTAGATTGTTGTACACCTGTGCATTGAGGGAAAGTAAACCTATTTAGCTCTCTGTTTGGTCTTCACTTCCCTTGAATGAAGGTTGCTTTTATTTCTATTATTAGGACATCTCCTTATCAAGTTAAGTCACTGTTAACGCAGCTTCATAATAGTAGATTGCTTTGGTAGGTTCATTTAGGATTCTGTAGCATTCTCCGAGATTATTATAACTTTCGGCTAGAACGAGGTTTTTACCAGCTAGAACTTTTTCTTTGACGGAGACACTCTTCATGAAGAATTTCAAGGCATTTTGATAATCGGAGGATTAGAAAAATGCCCAACCGAGTTTATCGAGTAGACGAATACCATGAGGACCACTATAGCTGTTTTGAAGAATCCAAATTAAGAAAACAAATTAAGGATAAAATAATTCTTTTTGATTTGACTGATGTTTTACCCAAGAGGATTAGTGATGATCATGGATTCTTGATACTAATGCAATGCATCGACTACAAAGCCTTTCGAAGCCAATTCATCACCGATCGCTATGAGAATCGGGACAATTTTCGGCGAGAAATTATGGTAAACTTCCTTGTAATTATCAACTGCAGATTTGAGGAGCATACTGATTTAATTGCTATTTTTACTTCCTTCATCCGATTTCAGCAGTAATTCAGCAATTTTAAACTGTAATTTCCCAGCTGTAAGAGATTCCTCAGGAAAATTTCTTTGTTAGAGAGATAATGCTCTCTGATAATAATCTAACCCCGTTGCAACATGAAATGTGTCCCTCCGAAAGTTCCCTAATTCTTCAAGCAATTTCACTTCAATAGACTACTAATCTCCTAATCGCTACTTGCTTCTTAAATACTTTTGCTCTAAGCTATCTAAGATAGGATTGCATTCCTCGAATAAGAACATTTTTCTTGCACACTTACTCTAATAAAGAAGCTGCATATCCCCTGGTATTTCCCCTATTGTCGATAACTAAATAGGCTCATAGACAAATACATTTTCTTCTGGTCTCTCCGATAATTTAACAATGTCTTAATGTGAAATGTTATCCAGAGAACGGTTGTTGTTATTGTTATTTTTGTTGAAAAGCATCTGCAACTAAAATCCCAAAAAAGATAAAAAAATCAGTTATTTTATTTTTTTTTCTAAATTATTTTTTCCTTTTTTTGTGATAATTTTTTACCTAAAATGAAGGTTACAATTTTACTGTCGTTGATCGTCTGAACTTTGATTACTAAAGATTATTCTTGGTGCTAATTCTAGTTGATGTTTAAGCTCTCCCACTAGGTAACACAGGAGATGATGGCTGAGATAAATTATATTATCCATGAAACGAAGTCTGCTCTTTTAAATACTTGAAAATATCATTCTCAGAGAATCTCTCAGTTTCATTAAAATTCATCATTCCAAGGATTAAATCCCCACAGACAGTGTCTTACTCGATGCCTTCAATCGTACCAACTAGCACTCCATCACTGATGATCTGATGCAGATGTAACTCAAGAGCACAAACGCCCAGAGAAAAAATATCATTCTTCACAGGATCAAAATCAACTTTATCTTTATCAAACTAGTTTATTTCGATGATTCGCCGGAATTCAGGTGCTTTATATTTATAAACTGATCCCTGAATTTTAGCAAATGCAGTGGAAAACTCACTTCGAGCTTATTCAGGCTTGCCTATCAATGCCGTTTCAAAGTTCGACAGGAATATCTTGGACGAACAAATATCCTCGGAGTTCTACTATTAGCTAATAAAAATATTTTCAGGAGCAATATTGCTGTGATAAATTCCAATTCGTTTCAGTCGGCTAATTTGCTTTGCAATTACTCTCACTAAACTAACCACTTATGACTACAAATGCTCGGGGTTTTTCTCGACTTAGCTGTTTTTGATTAAGAAATCTTTCATGGAAAAATTTATATCTTCCAAGACAATCACAAATGTCATGCCATTAACGCCCCGATGGATAATGTACGAATCAATGCAGCGATGAATCCCACCTTCGAGTTATTTTATCACTTCCATATCAGCTTTCTTGTACAATTCTGCTAAATAATCCTCAGCAACGCGATGAGCGACCCCAGGCAATGCTTCATAGTCAGTTTCCAGACAAGATTGTATTTCCTAAGAAAATGTGTTAAATTTCAGCTAAAAAAAGCATAATAATTTCCGTATCTAAACAATTACCGATTCTGCTTTGTTTTTTTTCGATATCGTGATGCCTTAATGTAGATTCTAATCAATATATTTGTAGATTGCTATTTCTCGAAGCACATCAGCAAACTCTTAGTCATCTTCTATGGTTATGCATTTCAGTGTGTAGTTTTTCTTTGAATTCCTATCACGACATCGCATCATATGGAATCTCTACCTAAACAATCTCGAATATCCTTCAAGTAAATACCTAGTAGGCTCATCGAACTACTCAGCTTAACCATCTAATTTGTTAGCGTCTTGTTGTTCTTCTGATAGATCAAAATACGGTAGATTATCGATTTCTTGCAAGAACTCCCAAGTGTATTTCGGATTATAATTCAGTGATGCACCTAAGGTTTTCCTTCTGCCTTGAAATGGACCTTCCTATTGCGGGACTGTAAATATAGGAATGCTATGGGTAGTTTCAAATTCCTAGGAGTTAGTCACCGATTCCTCTTTGATCTAATACTTTGTGAGCTTGAGATGTGTAATTTTCAAATCGAAACTCAACATACCTTGCTTGTAACTGTAACTCTTTAAAAACGTAGTTTCCTTAGTTTTACCTTTTTCATGCTACGACGCATTGTCAAATAGTTCAAACAAACTTTCTCCACCTGGATTACGTAGATCTTACTTACTAGTATCCTCATCAGGATCGTTACTTAAATTTATAGATATTGTAGAATTCTTTTTCTAATGCGAAACGGGTATTGATGATAGCATCCCTGGCGATTAAAACAAAGATTGCTATTAACCCTAATTATTCAATTTCTACTAATATTGGAACTAACCAGAAGATGATTTTTATTATAAATTATTCCTTATTCCAACTGGAGATGCTTCCGATATTCTTCTCCTTTGATTACTATTTGAATAATTATTGCTACTACTTCCCATTAAGTTCCTGAATCCAACAGGTGAGGAGTTCGCATTTGCTTTTTTGTTTCGATGCAACGATTTCTAGAGATATGTACGAATATCACCTAATGTTGCTGTTTCGATGTAAATACATTTTAGTAAAAAATCTGAAACTTATCTCAGAACACCTTGACTATGGAGGTATTTCTAGAAGGATTGCGCGTCTAACGTTGCTTAGGACATAGCTTCTACACCGCAGATCAACTATAAATATATTAAACCTAATTGTTTCACATTCGGATTGAAGATTATTTATGTACGCTTTAGTTAACCAACAGTGTTCTTGGCTTTAGGATTACTGTTAATGTTGTTATTCGGAGTCTTACTAGCTTGTAGGATTTCTTGTTTAGCAGTTAAATAGGAATCTTAGAAATCATTAAACCTAATATTCTACCCATCAAAGAATATATTCGTAATTTTAAGATTGAAATTCAGATGAGGAGTGTCTGTAACTTCATCTAATGCGCCTACGATCTTGCTTATTAACTGCACAGCTATGGAGTCAGTTACTTTCATTTTACTTGTGTGCAGTAGCATCGAATATAGACTCTACTAGTGCAAATATTCTTGGACAATGTAGATATATTATTTTGTCCAGAAGAAATCTACCAAGGAAACTGCATAAGTTAGTTAATTCTACTTGAACTCCTGTTGTTGCTCTTCGATGTAATCATGGTAGTACTGTTCATTCGAAGGGTTAATGTATTTTTCTCGTGGATTGTTATCTTCTTTAGTGTTTTTGAGTTAATTCCGTAGAATCGATTTGAACTCATTTTTCATGAGTTCTTGTGTTTTCTCAGTGACTTTCTATCGATCTAAGACTTTAATCAACACGAGTTGTTGATTCTTGCAGGTTACATAGGATTTACACCAATCATTGCTGCTGAAGATCTCCCTCTCACAGAATAAATAATTTGATACGTTCTTTTTCTACAAAATATTGCAAAAAATATAAAATAAAGAAATGTTTAGAGAAAGAGTTTTGTAACGAAAAAAAGCAGAATTTCCCTTGATTTTTCCATGAAAAAAATAAAATTTACTTCTTCAACTTCTGAGTGAACTGAAAGTTCAGTTGGAGCATAATGAAGAGGACTACAATTATTAGTTTATTCCTCTATGTAATGCTACTCAAGCTATTCGTTGATTGTGTTCAATTATTGTTACAATACAACGTTAGTTTTACTCTTTCTTTACGATGGTGCTGTCTTCAAAACCATCGCATTGCCGTTTAGTTTATCCTCAATAGATTACTCCGAACTTTCTATTTCTTCAGTGTCAAATTCAACATTTCCGGTGCAATTTTTAAGCTTCCCATTAGAGTCATGCATTTCGTTGTTGAGAGGACGAGTTGACTCATTGGAATCAAGAGAAGAAGGTGTGTATTTATTGTAGTTTTAGGTAGCTGTTTTGTTATGAAAATGTGTTGTTTTATTGATAGGATTCAATTGTCCTTGTTGAGGGTGGTTTTATTCTAATTATTAAGATCCTTCCTTTGGCTTTGATATTATCTAACCGTTTGCTGTAATGGATTAGTGTATTCCAAGTTGTTAAGCTTAGAGCATGCTATTTAGATGATTTTTACTGTCATTTTTAGAAAACAAATAACCTTCAAATAACTAAAAATCATTATTGTTGAAGCCCTCCCCAGCGACAGCATCATCATTAGATAACATAGCCATTTCTATGTCTGATTATTAACGTCGTTTGTGATGATTTTTTTCTAAGGTTTCTGGTAATTAGAGGTGTTTTTCGTCTTAGTTAATGTGCCTTTGTTTATTTTAAGCATGCTGATCGATGAAGTAATTATGATGTTGTTCTTGCTGAGTTTTCCCCTTAATCTGCTTTTCTTATTCGAAGAATCCAAGTGAGAATTCCTCCGAATTATCTCCATTGGAGTTTCCATTATTTCCATGTTCTTTTCTTTTCAAAAATCCTTCATTATGGTATGGAACATTTTCATTTTCTTTTGTTGGAAATTCAGCCACTGATGATCCATAGTGCTCCTCCGCAAGGTCAGATTTCGAATGGAATAGACTCGAATGCGAATTTCTACTGTTTGCCTTTGCAGTTGATTTACTTTAGCCTAAAACTCTTCCATTTCGAGACATATTCTTACCAGTTTCTTCCGAACCAAGTGTTAAAATCTTGCCATCTTCTGGAGAAAGCACTTGAGGTGTCTGCTAAGTTGACTGCTAAGACGGGTATCCCTTGTTTTAGCATGATTTCATTGCTTAAGATCTTGGAGAAGTATGAAGTACTATTTGAACAGTAACATAATTGAATTATTACATAAAACAGTCCATAGAAAACAATAATCAAGTTACTTTTCGGAGAGATCAGTTGCTGCGGTGTTTTCAGATGCATCTATCAAAGGCAAACACAAAAGCGGCGATATTGGTTATGAATTATTTTTTTTTAAACGCAATTAAGTTTTAAAATTGAAATATTGCCATTTTGAACTGTAGATAACTTACATTTCCATATGTTAATCCATAATCATCTGGTATTTCTCCACATTCATCGCCATCGATTCTAACAGAAATCTGTAGGTTTAGCAATAAATCAGCAAATGAGCATCAACATAAAGACACCAATAAATGATTGCGATAAGAACAATTCTTTCTAATTATCAAAATTCTCATTTGCTACTTCATTTTCACGGCTGACAAATTTATTATTTGAGTCCTTCATCCTTCACAACAGCTGATATCAATAGCTTCTTCTCTAAGCTTGCTCAAGGAAAAAAGGGAGGTTGGGCTACTTGGTCTTAAGCAAAAACAGCTGCCCCTCTTTTATGAATGAATTTGTTGTTTCCTTTTTATAAATCTCTCTTTTTCTATCTACCTCAGTTAGTAAATATGATTGTGTGTGTGCCTCTCAGGGTTTTTTTTCTAATTATCTTGATTCTTTTCTACTTGTTTGGGGAGAAAGTGAAGACAATTTATGGGTACTCGATTTATCTGAATTGAAAAAAGTGAAAGTAGTTTGGAATCTTAAACGCTCGAACTGATAAGATTGATTAATCTAAAACAATATACTTTTCCTTCTTAAATAGAGCGCAACTGAAACACAATTATTATATTATTTCTTCAAAGGCTAATACGATTTAAAGGAGCTTTAAAAAAATCTCCTGGATTTATTAATCCAGCTGTATTTAATATTTAAAGCTGTTCAAATGGTAGATCATTGGCTTGAATTTTATTGTAAGTTGCTAATTTAGGGGAAGATTTTGAACATTTTTATTAATTAAATGAAGAAAAAAAATAGAATAATATTCTAGAATCTTGCAGAATGAATGACTTTTCATAAATGGATACTTGATCCTAGCAGTTCTTTTCTCTAAGCTCTTTCAATTTGAATAAGCAAAAATCAACTTTTTGTTAAGAAAAATATAAATTTCAAACAATCAACAAATCATCGCAACAGAAAATAACAAAAAATGTTACCTTCATATTCATATTTTCTCCTCTTTTTTCCCTATCCTTGCAGTCTTCATTGGAAGAGTAACTTAAGAATGAGATTCGGATTGACAATTGATTCTTTGAAAATATTCTCAAGATGTTTCTTTCTCAAGAGAAAATTCATATCATAATTAAACTCAGAATTACTTTACAATGCTATTTCCCACTACTCGAATACTTCATCTCTATCAGTTAGCTAAGGATGCGTAACAAGCACTCTCAATTCATCCAGGAACGATTGCAAGGAAATCGCTTTCAGAATCGAAGTATTCGAATACAGAAAATATCGACAGAGAAACTCAATCAGCACTTACTGAGGTGTATTCGAAAATGCAAAGATCTAATAGAATTCCATGTATCTTTCAAACGATATCCCATTTTCCTGTTCCGTCAAAGCACCTAGAATTTTCTCACGAATTCTCTCATCTTCTCGAACGTACAATCCAAAGAAAGTTGTCTCACGGAGAAATACTTAAACCAGCAGCATCCTAACACCTGTAGACTGAAAAATAAGGGTAAATTCTCTTAAATTGTCAATGAAACCAGAATAATCTCCACAAATAAAATGATCTCTCTCTCTCTCAAAATATTTCTAGGTATTTTACTTCATTCCTTGAAAACGAAGAAGATTTCTTTGATGTGATCTGAACATTATCTTGATGTGTTTGCAATTTCGTTGGTATTCTTTTCGTATTATTTTTCGCTATTTCATCGCGCTGCAGCTGAATCAATCTGTTATATTCTTCAGCTATCAGAATATTTTGTGATTTATATTTGAGACTTCTCGCTAGCTTCCCAGCTGACATAGTCTTTTTCTCATCTTTGATACTTTAATCGTGCTAAAGTAAACTATGTAATTTCTTTCCTCGTCCTTTCATTGCCTTGTTTATGTAAATCACACTCAAACACATCTAATCGCCTGCGTGCTATGACTGATTTTGAGATGGAATCGTGATACTTTAATCGTTTGAAGTGTTATTGGTGATTTTTTGATTTTTGTTTGATGGTTGTTGTTAGCTATCTAATTTTTAGAGTAATTCACATTTGAGGATGTAATCAGACCCAGCTAATGGAGGAGCTCTTGGTTATCTTGTCATATTGTCATGCCGAATCAAAGGAGATATCCATTAGATTGAGTTATTGTTGTTGTTTTAATTGGAAGCAGTACTAAGATTACTGGAGTTGAGATTCTTCAAAAGAATGACAGAATTCGAAGTACTATTTCCATTTATCTCTCCAGCCCCTCCATATGAATTATTCTAGCTCAAGCTATGATTCTAGGCAGAGTGAATATCAACAAATTAGCTGCTATTGCCAGTTCTGTTTATCAAATTCCTTTATTATCTAATAGAAGAATCTAGTTTCTCGAGATTTGAATTGATTTTAGTAGTTTTTTCTAAGAAATCTACTCTTTTTTACCTATCAATTAAACTCTCCTGTAATTTTCTTTTAATTTCTCTCATTGGGTCTAATTCATTAGCAGTTTCAACTTTCCCTGCTGAAATCGCTCTAGATTGAACTTCCTTTAAATTCTTCCCTGCTGCTGTTGGGTCTTTCCCTTCTATGAAATGCTGCATTTTGAGATTATTCAAGGCATCTTCTGGACTAATTATTTTGATCTATTGCTTCTGTGCAAAGCATTTACCCACGAAATCTAAAGGGAGTTTGGACAAAAATGCAAATTCTGGACGATGGAGCTTTTTTAGCTTTTCGTATTTGTAGTTCTTGTAGACAGTCCCACCAATGTCGTAGAATTCAGATGATTAGCGTTAGGAGCTCTTTATGCGTTAAAGTTCACTGGAAGAAGCAGATTAATTACCTTGGCTGTTTCGATTTGTTCTTTTGTTTTTGTCATATGAACCAGGGGGAAGTAGCTGTTGTTTGTGGTTATCTGAAGATCCCTCTCGGTCTTCATGTATCTCTTCCTTGATTGTATCAGTTTAACTAACTTTACTAGTTATTAACTGATTTTTCTTCAGTAGTTAACCATGGCTTTAACTTTAACTTAAATAAGTCACTTTTTTCTTATTTGAGATTCCTTGATGTTGTTGATCCCGCAGATGCTACTAGTTCTTTGGAACAAATGGATTGTTTAGTGAATTATCTCCGAACGGTAGCACAGCTGCGTGGAGAGTAGACTATGAAGATTTCAAGGATTTCTCAAGTAAAGGATGTCCCTTGCAGATATTCTGAAACATCTTGGGTATCTTAACTTTATAATTAGGGAAAATTAATAATTCTTTCTGTAGAGATGAACGAGCAATTGATCCTTTAGGGGGAATTAATTGTCTGTACTTTCAAGTTAATGTTAATTTCGTTGAATACTGCAAAGAGAAACTGTTTTAATATGGATTTGTTTATTATTGTCTTGTTAGGTGTTTACATTTATGTGCATACGATTTTTTATGTAAAACAAACAATTCCTGAATTTTACTTTCTAGCTAATCAAAAAGAAATAATAAACTATCTATGAACTTCATCTCTCTATGTCTTTATCCGATTCCTGCTATCTCTCAATGGATGATCTTTTGAAAGTTCCAGTCACCTTCTCCGTCGAATTTGAGGATATAATCGTGGTGATGCTTAAGTGAATCTACACGATGAGAAATTGTGAAAAGTGTAATTCCTCTCTTCTTGCTGTAAGCATAAAGCTCATTCTCAACATCAGCACTCACAGCGCTAGTGCATTCATCTATTGAATTGAAAAAAAGGAGAACATAATACAAATTTAATTTTTGCAAATTTTTTTTGTTTTACCTAAGATAGCGAACTTCGGCTGATGATAGAACATTCTTGCCATTGCGATACGTTACTTTTCACCACCAGAGAGCTTATCATACCAGTCTTCTTAAGCGTCGAATCGTTTAGGCTCTCTGTTCACGACATATTCGAGATTCACGTGTTGGAGATATTCCACGAGATGCGTTTCGTCGATATTCTTTCTCATCATCTACAACTTTGTGTCAGGGTAGATGATCTAGTCTCTTAGTGTACCATTAGGCAAATAGGCTTTCTAAGGAATGTAAAACAGTTGGTCAAGTGGTGGGCTGCTGAGAGAGCCTGTGAAGATTGGCCATAAACCACTGAGAATTCTAAACAAAGAAGATTTTCCACATCCATTGGGGCCTGTAACAATCACGTTTTCTCCATGGCGGATCGATATGCTGATTTCACGGACTAGTTTTTCTCCACTTGGAGTGACAATAGGCACGCGATCGAAGATAATAGTGTCTTCGGTTTCGTGAAGCTGGAAACAACAATTAAAAGAAGAAGAAATATTTAAAAATGGAAATACATTATTGCAATATTCGTTTTGTTTTGTTTTACATGTCCAGTTTGTATTTGAACGGTGGATGGCTCATGTGCTTCTACCAATCCAAATTCACTTGCACCTTCCATTAGCTTTCTCTTGTAGACTCCCTTGTTCAGATCAAGAAGAACATCTCTCATTTCGCAGACAACAGTGGTGTATCCAGCAAGTTCTTGGATTTCTTTGTATGACACAACAAGTCTTCCAATGGCTTTCGCAAGATTAATCAAGAGAGAAGAGTTTCTAACGTAATCTCTAGTGATTGCAGAGGGATCACTGCCGATTTTCTTTAAATACTCCTCGCTTCCAGGTCCGAATACTGGGAGACCAAGAACTGCATATCCGACAAGACTTGCACCGTATTTCACAAGCATGGAATCGAAGGTACCCATGTAGAGTCTCTTAGCCATGACATTGACGGAATGTCTGATTAGCTTATTGAAGGATTCAGAGACTCTGTCCTTCTCCCAATTGTTTCCTTTCGAGAAAGACCATTAAGTTAAGAATAAAATTCAACGAAAAAGTTAATATTTTTTTAAATTTAAAAAAATCCTCATCCTACCTCTGTAGAACGCAATTTCTTCACAATGATGGACAATGTCTGTGTGGCAGTGTCTGTATTCTCCTTCGTTTCTTTGCGCAATCGCTGTGAGCTATCCGAACGGTGGGGATATCGTTTTGATAACAAATCCTGATAACACATACCAAAGTCCAGCCAAAATGGGTCCTCTCCATCCGACATGCTCAGCTAGTTTTTTGGAAAACAACACCATATCCAGCACAGGCTTAGTGAAATTTGGGTAGATTGTTGCAAGGGAACTAGCCCATTTCTCAATATCATTTGTTAAACGCTGGTCAGGATTAGATACTCTGCAATCCAAGGAAGTTAGTTAATACCCAGTCATACCTTTTAGATACAGTGAACACATGTGCTAAGTCAATTAAGTTCTGAAGAAGATTGAGAGTCTCTTATCAGCATAGTCTAAGTAGCTGTTCACGAATGAAGCTGGAATAGCTATCATACATAGCTGCAAGATCTAAAGGGAAGAGAAAGAGCAAACAAAGTTAAACAGAGAAATTTCTCATAAAAAGTAGAAATCAGTTAAACAACTAATTTGAATCTTACTCTATGGACGAAGAGCTTGAAGTCAAGCTTGATGATGGCTTTGACGATTCTGCCATTCGCTCCAGCAAGATAAATGGAAAGATACGTTCTAAACACTAAGAACACAGTGAGAATGATGATATCACTCACAGCTGCACATCTCAAATTAGGAATCACGATCTTCACTAGAGTCTTGATTCTCTCAAAGAAAATCCTATCAACATTGCCCTTTCCTTGATGGCTCTTCTTGT
>Ga0302271_10001961_pt1 | contig 19062 bp, 7 predicted proteins | sample III_Bog_N1_1_FD_198767 | JGI IMG/M metagenome (GOLD analysis project Ga0302271, IMG submission 198767) | Peat permafrost microbial communities from Stordalen Mire near Abisko, Sweden - III_Bog_N1_1 | ecosystem: Environmental > Terrestrial > Soil > Wetlands > Peat | place: Sweden: Abisko...
AAAAGCACTGCAATTCGATGTTGACAATAAAGTAAAATATTCTCTTCCATTTTAACATTTTAAACTAATTTCAAAGATTAAAATCATGATTTACAATCTTCTACAACTCTTTTTTGTCTGTTTTGTTGATTAGGACTATTAAATCTTAATGGCTTGCTTACTCCTGCGGCGAAATCGATCAAAAGAATCATTACTTATTCTGAAAGGACTTTTAGAGAAGAATCCTGTGAGTATTCTCTACAATATTTTGATTTCCTTCGCGTACTTGAAATACACCCCTGATGCTAAGATTGCAGAGAAATATAAGCGAATCGCTGAGAGAATATTTTTACGAAATCAAGGACTTCTGCAGTCAAAATAAAATCACAAGAAACATCCCAATCCATTTGAGATCCCTTCATTCAAGCCAATCGTGAACGAAGCAGAAATGAACAAAGGGCCAAGTTTAAACAACGAACAGTGGGATTAGGTGTATTCTGAGCTTCTTGATTTCTTCGCTAAAAACAATCTCTTTGAATTAGTCGAGAAGTCGTTGGATCTGATTTTCGATTAAACTACGAATAAAATGCAGCTGATTGCATGCTAGATAGAGCAATTCAAAGGAAACTACGATGATTGTTTGGTCATTGTGAACAAAATCATTGAAGCAAACAAAAACAACTACGATGTTCTCATGATTAAAGCAAATATTTGCTACCTTTCAGGTAGATTTGGATTTTGATTAGTGTTTCCTTTGCTTCCTTCTAACGTTATCTGTCTGGTTTTCTTTTCAGATAAGCTATACGAATGCGAGGAGACATTTTTAAAGGCTCTGAAGATCAAAAACTAGAAATCATAGAGCTAATACAGTGTGACAATTTTCCTTAGACTTGGATACATCTATCTTTTCAGGAAGGCATGGGGAGATGCAAAGGCGATATTTGCTAGATCAGTTGAATCCAAGCCTAATTCTAGTCTTGCTTGGCTTGGATTAGGTATTTCAAATCTACGCATTGGAGAGCTTAAAGAAGTAATTGAAATTAATTGCATTTTACAGTTAATTTGAAATTTAAACCAGAAACAAATCGACATTCTTGTTTATTCTCAACTTTTAAAGGCTGAAGAAGCTCTATCTCAGGCAAACATCTACGATCCTTTCAGTGGAGACACTTGGGGATATCTTGCTCTTCTTTGTTTGGTACAAACTATTCTATTCCATATCTCATGCAAAACCAATTGTTTAATATCTTAAATTAATTTTTTTTTTTAGATCTAAGAAGGAAGATTTACTTAAGCTAACTAGGCTTTACGAGAGTTATTCAAAACTGAAGTAGCCGATCAAGGTCTTCTTGAGGAGCTTGGTGATGAGCTTGCAAACATTGGTCACAATGAAACAGCTGAGAAACTTTATCTTAAAATATTCGATATTTCCTCACAGAAGAATGTCATAGCGAATTACGGTGAGATCAACATGAAACTAGGTAAAGTGTACACTTCTCTCAAGAAATATTAAGATGCTCTACACTGCTTTGAAGAAGCTTAAAATACAATCGAAGGGGAAACCTCCAAAGCGCTAATCAAAGAACTTATCGAAAATGCAAAATACTATTCACACAATCCCCAGCTAGAGTGAACAGAATAAGAAATAGCAAATCCAACTAACTAGTGATTGTTTTAATCTTAATAAGTGTTTGTGATTTCTCTCTTTTTGTGCTGTGTTTGAAAATGATAAAAGATTAAATGAAGTTTCATACTAAAAATACATACTATGTTTTAAAATAATGTCCTAAAAACAAGAGAGAAACTGTGAAAATGTTATTGAGTTTATTTGTTTATTTCTTAATGATATGAATGAAGAAAATCAATTTACTTTTAATATTAAGAAAGAGATTATTTTGGTTCACCAAAATTGATTATTTTTTGATTGCAGTTTGAAGAAGAGAAGATGAAAAACTGCAAAATTGTGTGTGTCATTAATTGATCCATAATCGTCAAGTGTGAGTGTGTTTAATTAATATAAACAGACATCAGCAAAGCAAGCTGGAGAATTTAATTTTAGAGTAACAATAAAATTGAAGGAAACATAAATCCTTTTTGGTTGGATCTCTTTAGCTGATCATTTACAGTAGTTTTTATTGAAAGATACATTAAATTCATCCTTCAACTAATAATTTCTGATGTGTCAATAATTTGAAAACAAGAAAAAGAGTGATTAAAAAAAGGTAGTAATATGAACGGTTAACGTAGAGTGGTTTGTTTAAGTTGTGATTAGGATTATGAAGGATAAGATGAGTAGGAAACTAAGATGAACATGAAGAAATCAAGGAATAAATAAGAAAAAGAGAATATGAGAATAGGAATATATGATAAAGCATTGCTTAGTTAGAAGGGAGAATCAACAGGATAGAAAGATTGTGAATGATCTATATTGTTATCTGGTGACTGTAATCATTATGATGCTAACCAAGGATGGTTAACAGCTTCTGGAAGAGACATCCGCTTCGAAGGATTTGAGTTGAGAAGTCCTTCAAGGAGATTCTTGAGCTGTGAAATATTGGATCCTTTGAATTACTTTTCCAGAAACTGCAGCATTCTAGAGATCTAAGGTATTGTCTGCCAGAAATCTGCAGACCCAAGAAGGGAGTAGATTTTGTCGTTTTTTTCAGCGATTTTGTCGAAGGGGTTGCAGTGGAACAGTGCATTGAACAATGCTACACCAAATGCAAATGCATCTGTCTTGCGCTCGTCGAAGGCTTAGAAAGAGAGTTGTTTGTCGTTCTGCTGTTATCTTTCCAGCAGTGATAAATTAAAATTAATTTCTGGAGCAAGATTTCTCTTCGATCTATGCAAGTAAGGCATAGCTTATTTTACTGGATTGGCTTGATGTTTTTATGCGAATCCAAAGTCAGCGAGTTTAGGTTCAGATCCAAAAAGTAAAATATTCTCGAGTTTAATATCATTGTGAGCGATTTTCATTTCAGAGTGCAAGAATGAAAGTGCATCTGCAATTTTATGGAAACAATATTAGACGTAGGAAAGTTCTAGGACTTTTGGATAGATTGCAGAGATTTAAGATAGAAGATCGCAGTTGGCTTTTTCAAGGATAATAGAGCAGAAATCGGATTTGGGAAAGGAGCTGGAGCAAGAGGAGCAGGAGGAATGGATTTATGATTTCTAATTATATTGGATTAAAGAGATGATATTATGATGGTGGCATTTCTAGAGGATATTGGATTCGTTAAGGAGATGAGAGCATTCAAGGGAATGATTGTTTGGGGAACAATGGTTGACTGTTTTGTAGACAATCCTTGGATCTGTGCTGATAGAGTAGATGGCTGAATTGCTGGAACTACCGATTTTATGTATAATTGGGTTGGAATCATTGGCTGAAGATGACAGGATCTCTGAGTCCTCAAAGCTGCTGTTCAAAGATAGCATCAGAGAAAGGATGTTCGTTTAGAGATTAAAGTGGTAAGTTAATGAGTTAATTACCTCAATCTCTGCTGAATTTACTTAAAACGTAATATTTTTGAATAATTAATTATTATCTTTCTCCTTAAGCCTGTCCAGAGATCAATTAATTTGTAATTTAAACATTCAGTCATTTCTTTATTTTTTACCTGAATAATTCCCCCACCCCCCCTTAGAGCTATTATTCCCTCTGTTCTTGCCGCTCTTCTCTCCCAAATCAAGCGTGTTATTTCTTAAAGGAGTAAAGTACCTAATAAAAATAATTACCAACTTTGAGCTACAATAGACTCTGAAATAAATTCAGAGATAAAATACCTTCTGATAATAATTATTTCTTAGAGATAAGAGGGTTTATTTGATGAATAAGAGATATATAGCTTTAAAAGAAGGTTACATTAACTAATTCAAGGTTATATTATTGAAATTAATTTGGGTAAATATCTTTAGTTTTTCTTTCTTTTTTATGGAGACACTTTATTTTAGCAAGCATTTGGACCATAGGTTTCCAGTGTTTGTGGTTTTTTTTAAGGATGCTTATTTTGATTAATTAGTTCCTTATTTCTTCTATTTGATTGTGAGAAGAGGCTTGGGATGTTAGATAAAAATATGTGGCTTCAGGGATTTATTAAATAAAAAATTTGTGTTCTTGTAATTTTCAAATTCAAAGCATTCATTTATGCAAAACATCGCTAATCAAATCCATAGGATGCTCCGCTTAAGATATTTAAGCACGAAGCCTCTAAAAACCTTAAACTTTCTCGAATTTCACCAAGATAAAAATAGATTAGGGATCAAAGGATTTTAAGTTGACTAATAGCTATTGGACTCATTTAACGGAAAGAATTAGATGAATATCAAATTGGTTCAAAGTGCATTTTTAAGTAAAAATAACCACAATAGAACTAAATTATAGTTGCTTTTTGAAAAATAATATTCAAAAGAATCGTTTTTTGTCTTTTTCTATTTACTGGTGTTTTCCGTGAGACTTTTGATGATCTTGCGTCTTGAAGGAAATGCGCGAAAGGAATACGAGGAAGAAGATTGGCATTTTGTTATTGTGGAGAATCTAATTTATTGGAAGATATTATTAAATTATTATGTGTCAAATTACTAGTTTTTTATTGGGTGGAAGAAAAAACCTTGATGGGTTAGGTTGTGGTAGATTCTCACCTGAATTTCAAGTTTGTTTTTGAGACTTGTTACAAATTCAATTGTTTGTCATTAGTTGTGAGGTAAAATAAGAAAGAGAAAAAGAAAAAGAAAAGTTAGTTGTTTATTTTGTAAGCTATTGGATTTAAATATGGCAGGTTTGTATGAGTTTATTGAGGGATTTAACTGCTTATTGTTTATGAGGAGGAGAAATGAGAATACAATGAAAATACACTAAAACAAAGAGATATTGCTAATTTCTTTATGTTTTTTTGGTCTGAAATAAAAGGGAAATATATCCTAGATACATATGATATTAGTTTAAAAAGTTAGATAAGTAGATCTCCAAGGAGTTTTGAGAAAGATGGAGATGACGATGATGATGAATTTATTGTTTTTATGTGTAATTTAAGGGATAGGGTTTTAACACAAGACCTATTGAGTTACAATAGAAAATGAAAAAAACACAATTTCTGAAAAGAAGAAGAAAGTAAATTATGTTTTCCTCAAAAGTGAAACTAAAGGGGTCAATCAAAATAAAAGTTGTTCTATTTTATGTAAACATGAACAAGCTTCAGCTGTGGGGAGACTTTTCATCCTTAATTTGTTCTTCTCTCCCTCTCTTTCTTAAATCAATTACTTCTGATTCTACTTTTCACATAGATAGTTTATTTAAATTAATCTAGTCCAAGTTGAATAGCGTCATTAAAGAAAGAGAAGAATATCGATTATTTTGTTTTAATTTGATTATTTTCTTCTTTTTTCTGATTAGTATTTTAAAAGAAATTTCAAGAAATTTACTAAAAAACAGAATAAACTAATAAAATGAATCAAATCAAAAAAAAGAATCTTTTGTACTTGTTTTATCATCCAGCTTCTGTGCTTGAGCTGCTATGTCTGCTTCAGAACACCTTGAGTTCATCCTTGACATTGTAGACCAACGCATATTTCTTGTAGAGTTTCTCAACGCTTTGGATATAAATCTCATGGTAGTGTTCAATTTGCTGATTTGTAGGGTGCTTCAGCTCAGGCAAAAGAATAGGCTTCCCTACAACAGTATTGATTTCCTAATCCATATCTGGGAATATGCCATATTTCGACCAGAAAATAACTCCAATCATCTTGAGTTTATTCAGGAACAATCGCAGCCCTGTGAATCTATCCAGTGTGTGGTATATTTTGTTCTCGCCAAAGATGAACACTGGCCTGATCTTGTACCCGTATCGCATGGCGTATTTGATGAATCCTTTTCGCTCCTTGATAAAGATTCTGTTTTCTTTAGAAGTTGTGAGAGATGCTTCTTCGAATCCTCCTGGCAAGAGAGCGATATTGCGATGTTTTTCCATGGATGCTTTGAGGCTATTGGCATTCACAGAGATCATACCAGACATCTTGAGGAGCATGCCCATGATGGGAGCTGCAGTAACTAATCTTGAACCACAGACAACTGCATTTTTCCCGAATTTCTCCATGTAGTTGTTTACGAACAAGCCAAAGCTGAACACTCCATGGGGATGAACTGCAAATAATGTGCTGGAGTTATCAACAATGGGCTCGTCTTCTGTTTCGAAAGTAAACGCATTGAAGAACAGATGGAGATCACAATATTGCAGAAAATCAACGAACCACCGGACTTTCACCATGAAATACTAGATAATGATTTGAGTAAGGGACAGGAAAATGCAGGGGATACTGCCTTAGAAAGCACAGTAGTAGAAGTACACCATGAGAAACGGACCAATTGTGTGGAAAAGTAGAGCTGAAGAGCCTATAATGGTTCTTAATGGCATCCGGTGGTGTTACTTTGGTAGTCTAGTGGAGGAAGAAGTAAGATGAGAAGTAGCTAAACCATCTGTTGATGATGATGTTGTTGTTGTTTTTGTGTTTGTCATACGTATTTAAATAATCTTTGATTGTTGGAAACTTCGCGGAATTAGTTAATTTAGATATTGTTATTTTTTTTTTAAAAATAATCGAATTCGTATGTCATTTACTGAACTTTTTGTTGTTTTCTTTCGCCTTTAATGGACTCGCATCATTGGGATTATATGCAAAAATATATAAAAAAGACCTTAATTAGAACGTGAAATTTTTTAAACAAATTGAACTAGCAGGTGGTGAATAAAGCAGTTTGAATGACTTTTTGATTTAAATATTTCTTTCAATCATGAAGATGATTTTATTGATTAGGGAATTTCGTGCAATTTCTGGTAAATATTTGAAGTTAAATATCATATTTTGCTTAGTTTTTGCATTTTAAGCATCTAGCGAGCGAAAAACCTAAAACTCCTTTTTTTTATTGCTATTTAAATAAAGTATGAGTATGCGTTGTCTCCTAGATTTCCTTACAATTAATGTAATATCATGGTGAAAGAGTCTAATTTATGTAAAAAATCAATCCAAACAAAAGAATAGATAGAGTACCTTAGATATTCATAATAGTCTTTAACTAGTGATTTGAGTCATTTAAAAACAAATGAACATCGTCATTGATTCACCCATTTTATGTTTGATGTGCTAAAATCACATAAATTCTTAGATAAGAATACTTTGAGCATATTTATAAAAATAAATCCAATAAATGAATCTAGCTAGTTGTTGATTCTAAGGAAGGGATGCTGATGTTTGAAGAGTTAGATGATAATTTATTGGTTAACAATTAGTTGAAGGAATCAAATAAAGATGGTGAAATGGTTATTTTCTTGATGGGTTGAAGGTGGTTTATAGCTATTTGTGTGTGCATGATTTAATCTGTTATACTCTGACAAACCATTAATTTAAATAAAGATACACTTTACCACTATTTTTGGTAAATAAGAATATGCTTTTTATTTTTATTGTTAAATAATGATAATAATCTTTTTAATAAAGAAATTCTAAGCGATTTGGGTAGTTTTTGGATTTCTATTTGATGATCTAATTGATAAAAAATAGTAGTTTTAATCAATATTTTTATTATTGAGATAGTTATTTGTAAAAGGTTGATTTGTAACAACAAAAATACTTTAAAATCTAAACTCAATACACGAAATTACCCTTCATTTCCATTCTTTTTCAATCTCATAGGATCTTGAGTTCATCCTTGATATTATACTTCACTGCGTATTTCTCATAGAGCTCTTTTAGTTTCTCAATGTATATCCCATGATACTAATTGATCTACTCATCTGAGGGATTCTCTAGTTTCGGCAGCTCAATTGGCTTCCCAACTACTGTTCTGATCTCCGAGTCAATATCGGGAAACATTCCGTATTTCGACCAGAAAATCACTCCAACTAGCTTAAGTTTATTTAAAAACAACCTGAATTGCTAGAATCTATCGAAGGTCTTGTACATCTTGTTCTCCCCGAAGACAAACACAGGATATACCCTATATCCATAGCGCATGGCATACTTTATGAATCCCTTGCGATGTTTTATGAATATCCTATTTTCTTTAGGAGTTGTGAGAGTAGCTTCTTCAAACCCTCCAGGGAGAAGTGCAACGTTTGTCCCTTTAGCCATCCAGTGTTTGAGACTGTCCGCATTGACAGATACCATTCCAGCCATTTTATGGAGCATCCCCATGATAGGTGTGATCATCACCATTCGAGACCCGCATACAACAGCGTTTTTTCCAAAATGATCTCTATGATTGTTTAAGAACAGTCCTAAGCTGAAAACGCCATGAGGGTGTGCTGCAAACAATGAGCGAGAATCATCGACGATGGGCTCTTCTGTCTCGAAAGTAAATTCTTTGAAGAATAGTTCGATGTCGCTCCATTGGAGAAAAGAAATATACCAACGATATTTCTTATTTACACAGATTTACAAAGCGATTTACAGTAACGAGATGAAAATACAAGGGAGATTACCTTGGATTGCAAGATAGTAGAAGTAAACCATCACCAAAGGTCCAAGGGAGTGAAAGGCAAGGACACTGGAGCCTATGAAAGTGCGCAAAGGTCGTCGCGACTATTAGCTAAGCTAAGAGAATTCAGTCATCGAAGAGAAGGTAAGATGGTGGATTAGCTGGTAGTATTCAAGGAGGTTAAGAAGGTATTCTTAGGCTAGAGAGGCAAAAATGGATAGAGAGGTAAGAGTGGAAAAATAAAAATATTAAGAATATTTATTTGTTTTGTTAATTTTTCTCCCTTTGTTCTATGGGATATTTCTCAGAATTTATCCCAGAGGATAATAATATTTTGTGATTTATGGATGAAGATAAAAAGGTCTAACAAGTATTAATGGATCTGGATAGAGAAGAAAAGTGGTTTTGAGGATTTTGGTGGAGAAAACAGTGACTTGGAAACTCATCTTAACAATATGATGAATATCCATGACACAATTAAGATTAATACATAAAAAATTGATCACACATTACGAATATTTAGGATAATATGGATAAATTAAAATATTATTTCAAAAAGAAACAAGAATAAAGATCTCCAAAAAACTAACAACAATAGAAAAACTGCTTTTTACTTCTCTTCTCTCATTTTCAACATAAGTATTTACACAAACCACTTCAAACCCACTTACAATCAGGTTACAAATATTTTTGTAATTTATCTCTTTATCCATAAGCCACATTCTATTTTTGTAAATCACTTCCCTAAATCTGACTTTTAGTGTATCTGATTTAGCTACATTTTTTACTATTTCTTTCTTTGTCATATCTTTGGGAACTTCCAGTTATTGCAATTAAATTTTTAGAAATTGGCTTTCATTTGCTGTAAAATCAATTTAGATGGCGATTTTCAAAATATTGATTCTGCACAAGAAGAAATAAACTTGAAATGATATAATATGATATTAAAATATGTGATGTTGATTTGGTATTAAGAGTGAATTATTTTGAAAAGCTTTGTTGAGGAGAATTATCTGTTCTGTTTGTCTGTCAGTTTACTTTTATTTCTCATAATAACTAGAATGAGAGAATGAATCTTGTTAGTTTTGGGTATTGATTTTAATTATTCCAAATCTAATTAATATATTTGGTGATATGCAAGTTGAATTCATAAAACCAAAGTGAAAAAGGGAGACAACAGAGGATATGTTGAGTATGTTAACCTCAGGTATTAAAGGAGTTCTCTATCGAATATTTAAAGCATTCGGTGGAGAGGTTCTCATGAGTTTTATCAAGGTGTGTTTGAATTTATTCCACAGGGCAATGCATTGCACAATTATTTCGTTTTGCGTTGTAGTCATTGGATATATGATATGCATGCCAGAGATGAAACAATCAGCGTCAGTGTTCTTCTCTTAGGATTCAACAGGACAATACTAAATTGGAGGATATTTCAATACTCATTAGTTTGCTTAGAATTCCTGTGAATCGTTGTTAGCAAATACAGCAATAACTGACAAAAATGGAGCTAACAACAGAATCGCAAGTGAAATAATATCTCTTTGTAATATCATTAGTTACTAAGAATCTTCTGCAGGTTCTTTGAAATTCGAAAGAGAAACATATAAAATAACTCTCAAGATGACATTAATTTAAGCTGAGATGGAATCATTTTAAGATCCTAAGAAACCTAAGATAATTCCAGTGAAAGTCATTGTTGTCGACAAGGAAGGATTGATTCTCACTGTAAATAAGCCGATCAAAGCTGTTTCGTAAAGAAATAATAAGAACTCATGGATAAATGAAGAAAATCATATTAATATAATTGATACTTAGATTGTATTGTATGAGAAGTTGTAGAATGCAAAGATTGGTCTACTAGGGCTTGTTGTAATAGTTGAATAGCCTGGAATAGTAGTAGAATCGGCGCAGATTGAACTAGATGTCTATTTGAGTGGGATTAGATATGTCTTAACCAACTACAAGTATTCAGCTTCTGCTGCGTTTGTTGGGATTCTCTCATCTACGCTGTTTGTTGTTACCACAATAGTGCTGAATCTCAAATCGCTAAAGAAAAAGAAAAAAGATATTATGATGCAAAAGAAATAGGATAAGCAAGGAATCAAGCTGGTTAAGAGAGATTGATTATGAAAATTAAATACTTTTAGATGAATTTGTACTAGGATTCAAAGTCCAAGCAGGGCAGTGAAAGTTGTTGCATGTTTTGTTTGATAATGTATGTCTTTTGGGAAGCTGATTTGAGTTTGAAGAGTTTGCTTGAACAAGAGAAATGAGGAATTCTAGCCCTTTATTAAAAAAATAAAAGTTTGTTGAATTTTCTTTGATTTTAATAGGACAATCTTAATTACTAGGGGTTAAGAAATAATTAGAGCATATTTACGAAGATTGAATCATTCATATCTAATTTATCATGTTTTAATAGTTAGTTAATAAGGGGATTTGTGGTTTTTTTGATAAATTCTATGGAATATTCTAGATTGCGAAAAAGGGAGGAAATACATTTTGAAATAATTATCGATGATCTCATTGATTGTAGTTTCAAATGGATTGATTGAGATATTAATTCACTTGAAAACTCTTCTTGATCTGAAAAGACAAATTATGACTATTGGTTCTGGTGGTATTTTCTACATTAAGAAAAAGGGAATGAGATCTCTGTTAACTTAATCAGTTTATCTGATTGGGGGATGAATTGATATTGGTTTTATTTAAATTTGCTGATACTTGGCTGATTAAGGAATTTCCAAATTTGCGTAGTTTACTATTGAGAGGACACTGTTTTAGAGGTGGAGAGGATATCAAATTCATAGTAACGTCTAAGTATGCTGGATCAAGGGATGGATGAATTATTAACCTCTCTGTGTTTTATGCTAGTTTTTTGAGGTAAAATCGAATGTTAGACTTGAACTTTTGAAAATGATGTAGTATGATAAGAATGGATGAATTGCTTACAAAAATTTGAAGAATTTATTGGTAAGAAGAATAATTCTAACAAGGTCCTGATGCTAGGAGATTACTGGAAAGAAGAGAGGGGAGGGGAGGTGAAAAGGGAGTATGTTAGATGACAACTTGTTTAGTATTTAAAAATTATGTTGCAAGCATAGTATTTACATATGAAGGAGAATTCAAAAAGATAAAAGTAAAAAAATTTCTTTCTCAATTCTGATCTCCAAGGAGCTGAAGAAGACAACGGAATTCACCAGAAACCTTTTGGAAATAGAAAAAAATACGTATTTTAATCACAAATAATCACAAAACCCATAGGGGAGTTTAAAGTCTCATTAAAATGAAAGAGGAGACAGATGGCAAAAAATCATGTAAAATAAATAAAAGAAATTGGTAGTAGTATTGGTAAACATAAAAGGTTTTGACTCTCATAAACTTTGTGAATAGTATTCGTTTTCCTACTAATTGAAATTGTTTCAGAACTAAAGCCATCAACTTTTAATCTCAAATCCCAATGGTTCCTAAAGCCTTGTGTAATGTTAAATTATTATTACTCTTCTTTGTTTAATGTCTTGATGAAACCTAAAAAGTATTTTTATTATTTTTTGAATCTCCTATGAAACAGCCACCACATTTTGAAATTGAAATTCCCAGAGGACAAATAGTACTATTCCTTTTGAAATTGGATTTCCCGTAGAACAAATAAAACAATAACTTATTTTAAGAAGAATAACACTTAATTTCAAAGGAGCTTCTCAAAGTGCAAATGGACAAAATACTCTATGAAGAAAAGTGGAATTTAGAAAGAAAAATGGAGGGAAATAGATTGACTTGATTTTGGAAATATCCTAAAAATAATAATACAGTTCAAGCATGTTTATGTGACAAAATGAAACAAATAAGAGGTAAAATGAGATTTGTCTAGTTTTTGTGTCTATGTTATTTTATGTTTTTGAGGGGATTACAAGGGGCTGCTTACTTATTAGTAAGATTACTCCTTAACTTGCTTTAATTTATGATTAGTTTCTGATAAAATTGATAATAAAAACAAAAAAAGATTTTCTGTGCGAGAATAAAGCAAATAATTCCACTGAGAAATCACGATCACACTCATCTCGTTTAAGACTGAAACAGTACTCAACTGATCTGAGAAATCAAAAAACAAAGCCTGATTATTCTGATAAGAAAAACATATCAAATCCAGTAAATATTCAATGCGAGATTTAGATGGATGTTTAATTGATTCCTTGTGAAAGGGTAGATAAAAACACATAAAATTATTAATATTCTGTAGAAAGAAATAATTCAGAAACAATCACAAAGATTCTAAGAGTCTAAGCTTAGAGACAAAGGAACCTATTCTAGACTAATATTACGCATTCAGGATAAGAACAAGAATAGGGACTAAGGTAATTAGTTGCTGCTTGGAACGTGTAAGTTAGGGATAAATAGAGATCTCAAAACAAATCAATCCTTTGTTTTGTATTTTTCAGATAATAATGGACTTACAGATTGTGACTAGGAGAGATCTGGATTAGACTATGGCCATCAAGGATCGTTTCAATGTCCACTCACTTCTCCTGCAGCTTAAGTTACTATGAATATTAATATTTTATGTTGTTGATGGAGTATTTCCTTCGGATGATCGATGTCTTAACAGCACATTTATTTAATCTAAAAAAGAACTAATTTTTTATGCTGTGTGCTAATTAATAATCTCTTTACAATTTTGTCTAATTTATAATTTAGAAACTTTCCTGCATTCAATGCTGATTAAATGAGTATGGTCATGGAGTACATTCACTAATGCTCTGCTCTCGAGGGGCTCTTCTTTCATGTCTAGTAAGATTAGTTTTATTGAATTTATCCCCCCTTTTTCTTTCAATCAGAGCTTAAATTCCCTATGATTAAGATATTAATCGAAGAAAAAAAGTATTTTTATTTCTCACATTTAGAGAAAGTGGGTTTATTTATGAGATTTAGAGTTAAATAATGATCTTAGGCAAATTAATCAGTGGTTATGTAAGCTATTCTACCAAAAACAAATAATAATTCAGTTTTCATTAATAGCCATTCGAATCTACTTAACTCTCTTCCCCCCTTTCCCTGGCCTAATTCAGACTACTAATGATAAAATATACATCTTCCATCACTCTTCTTAACTTACTTTACAGAAAAAAGAAAAATAATAAAAGATTGTTCTATTCAAGAGAATTTGATCATATGAGTTTTGCATTATTTTAGCATTTTTGTTTTTATTGTGATATTTTTGAAATTTCTTTTAACTTATTTTGTAAAATAGATCGTTTGAGATGTTACAATTCTCTAAACCATTTGGAGAGTTGATTTCTCGTATTCCGAGTCTGACTTCACTAACTTTGTCATGCAATGAGTAAAGATTACTTTTTGAAATGTCTTCATTATTCCTTCATTGAATGTTTTTGTTTAGCTAGAATAACAGCAATATTCTTTGTCTTGCTCTGGCTAATGGGATTAGGAGTAACAAATTTCTGTCTCGTTTTCGCTTCTAAATGCAGTAAGCTGAGATTTTAATGAAACAATTTTTCTTTTGTGATTTCGTTGACATAAATTGAAAAAATTCTTAGGAGAAGTTAAATTCATACAGAGGGAATTAGGGAACTCATGAGGTCAGTCAAGCGCTGCTCTAAATTGCTGTCTTTTGATTTAGATCTCAGGTAAAATTAGTTTTGGGATAGGACTGGGTTTGTGGGATTGAACAACTATTTGCTTTGCAAGTGAAAACAAAATGAATGAAGACATATGTAAACTGATTCTACAGCCTATTGTTGAGAGCCCTAGTCTCCAAAGAGTCGTAGTTGATTTGTCGTAACAATTAATGGACAAATGTCCTTGCTTTTGTTGTTTTTCTTTTGATGATATTTTCACCTTTGATTTGAATCAAGATCTAATAAACTACAAGGAAGATCGCTAGCCAATGTGGATCTTTTAGCAGCTAATAACTGCATCAAGACCATTCAATTATTCTTCAGCGAGAATGAACTTGGAGATGAGGGATCCAAGAAAATCTTTAAAGTCATAGCTTGTTGCAGGGTCGTCTCAGAACTATCTATTGATTTCGAGTCAGAGCAAACATTTTAAACATCAATTAAATTTTCCTGTTTGTCTGCTTCTTTTTAGGTAGAATTCTCTTGGGAACGAAGGGGCATTGGCGATTGGTGTTTTCCTGAGTAATTTTGAGTATTCCCTTTAGGATTTCAAGCTCAATATGAGGTAATTATTTAATTTCTCCACACAGAATCCATTAAAGGATATTTATTCTTTTATTGTTCTTTTAATAGAAATAACTTACTGAAGAAGCAAGGACTGTAAGCGATTCAGGAATCGATGTCTAAATTAAGAAGACTCTCAGTATTCGAAGCTAATCTCAGGTTGGGTTTAGACTTAAATTATATTAAGTTCAAGTTGAATTAATCAAAAAGAAAAAGGATGAAAAAAGCATATCAGAATAATTGTGATTTTGATATTGTCAAACAGTTAGAATGTTGGTATGGATGTAGGATTTGCGATGATTCTAGAGAACCTTCAAGGCTCTGAGCTCATTAAGCTAGAGATAAATCTAAGGTAGATAATTTGGGAAATTCAAATATACCTTAAACTCAAGAATTGTGCAAGAATTTCATTATTTTTGTTTTTGGATGTGTTATCAAAAGTGAGAGTGAAATGAGCACAGAACATTCACGCTATCTGTTTGAATCCCTTCAAGGCTTTGAAAGCATAGAAACACTTATCATTAATCTAGAGTAAAAGCAGAATTATCTTGATTTAAAATATAAAATGTTCATTCATTTGTTGATCACAAGTTAAGTTTGTGTGTTTTCTGATTTTACTGTCCTTTGAAATTGAAGATCTAACTACATTGACGATATCTCTCTTGATACCCTAGCTTCATCAATTCAATCAATGCAGAGAATCAGGGAATTTTATTTGCAGCTAGAGTAAACATACATATATGATTTCTGTGTGGATTATTCAAATTTGTTTTTGATTAAAGTAACAACCGAATTGATACTGGAACTATTAAAGAGCTAGGTGCTATGATTAAGAACCAAACTGATATTAGGAGTGTATCGATAACAGCTGGATGGAAATATAATAGACTTGTCATTGAATATAGACTCTAAGGAGATAAACAGATGTTGAAGAATAAAACCAAAGAGAATGATAAAGAAAAGGAAATATGAATACAATAAGTGAATCTGTTCAGGGATACAGAATAATAAAATGATCCCAGATGATGTTTCTCTATGGTATTTAAGTGATGAATTCATAGTCAGGATCAAGATATTTCCACACAAAAATCTAGTTACAAACTTTTTCAAAATAGAGCTTCTAGCATTTCAATAAATCTAAGTTTATCAATTACGTTTTCTACTCTAAAAGACTTTCTCTTTTCCCTCTATCTCGTGGGCCTTTAGATGCAGCTAGAAATGAGTCAATACATTTTGCTGTTATTTTGTATTTTATTAATTTATTTATCTTTCCATTTCCATTTCTATTGTGTATTCTGCTTGTCTCACACAAATATGTTTATTTCTCAAAGAGAGAGAAAAAGAGTATTTAAGCAATAAGAGAATCTATATTAATTGACATTGATTAGTATTGTGATTTCTATTTAAGTATGTGTGAATATATGAGCTAAAATGTATCACCTATGGCTTAGAAAACAAACAAATTGAAGTGTTCTTTTATTGTTCTGGAAGAAATGCAGTCTAACAGTTAAGCCTGAGTTAGCTTTTTTCGAGAAGTTTTGTGTGTTTCTAGAAAGATCTCTTTTATCTTTTGAGCTGCTGATTGTCAATATATTTATCAAAATGCAAAAGATATTTTAGCTAATTTATTGATATTTGATGCTGCTCGCCAGATTTTATTGCAAGTAATCTCTGCAAACAAGGGGAAATAACCTTTGTGGGAAGATCTTTAAATATTCTGTCGTTTGCTGGAGTATTGGAGAGAGTCAGTCTTCTAAGCTGAATTAAAAACACAATTGAAAGATATTAAATCTTTAGCAAACTATCAATCTGCACTTCCATTCTCTCAATCTAAAACAAATGATCGGCGTCGCTTGCAAGAATATGTTGTAATTTGGTGCGATGCGTACTATCAAACCATCTCGTATGCAGTTCCTTGCAACTCAGCTTTCTCGAGGAGTACCTCGCTAAGGCATCAAAACGACATCTTCTACTGCTGAAAAACTCACCATAACACAAGAAGAAGCTTTGAAATATGAAAATAAGTTCAAAGTGGATGAGAATCTCGTCCCAAATCCAGTGCATGAGTTGGTTATGCCTGGAAAAGAAAAGATTGTTGGAACTTGGTTACTGTTAACTGCTGCGGGTGTTGTCGCTATGATCTTGCTCGGAGGATACACTAGACTAAGCAAATCAGGTAGTTTTTTATTGATTTGAAGAAGAACATAAGGGATTGATCTTTATTTGAAGGAAATGGGAGAAGATCTTGAGGTTTATTCTTCTTCTTATCATTTGTTCTGGTTCCTTTCTTCTTAAGGTTTATCTATGACATCATGGAAGCCAATCGATTACAAGATGCCACAGAACACTGAGGAATGGGAGAAGGAATTCACAAACTACAAATAATTCCCTGAGTTCAAATTAGCCAATGCAAACATGGACTTAGCTGGATTCAAGAAGATCTTCTTCGTTGAATGGGCACACAGACTATGGGGATCATCCCTAGGTGGGCTGTTCGCTGTGCCTTTCCTTGCATTCACTGCTCTTGGTAAGGGATAATAAAACATTTGGCGGGGAGGGAACAAATTTTTAATGCTGAAATGTTAATCTCATTTGAATTATCTTTTTGAATTTGTCTAATAAATTCTTTGATAGGTTGGATAAAGAAACCTATGATGATTCGCTTAGGTGCTATGCTGGGCTTAGGTGGGTTACAAGGTTTGATCGGCTGGTGGATGGTCAAAAGTGGTTTCAAGGAAAAGCCTGATTACTAGAATAGACCAAGAGTGTCAGTTTACAGACTGTTCACACATTTGAACATGGCTATTTTACTGTATGGAGGACTCTTTTGGAATGGATTAACTTTAGTTAGAAAACCCTAACAGTAGGTACTTCAATTATCACACTTAGGTGGAAATAGCGCTATGAGAAGACTATCCATTGGGTTGATTCATTTCATTGCATTCAACATTATGTCGGGAGCAATCGTCGCAGGAATTGATGCTGGAAAAGTACCCAAAAAATCAAATATTCCATATATTTTTTTGAATATTTTAATTTTCTGGTGTTTCCTTCTCTCTCTGATAGGGTTTCAACACCTGGCCTGATATGGATGGAAAGATGATCCCTGATGGGTTGATGAAACGTGATCCATGGTACAATAACTTCTTTGAGAATCGAGTTCTTGTTTAATTCAACCATCGTAATTTCGCTTATCTCACAGCATCTTGGGTGTCTTATATGCTCTATCGCTCCCTTAATTTGTCCTTAGCTAAACATCAACGATTCAGCATTTATTTACTCTCAACTATGGTTCTCTACTAAGTGTACAGTGGAATTGTGACTCTCCTAGACGGTGCAACGGTTAGAACAGCTTCAACTCATCAAGGAACAGCCCTAGTTGCTGTGTCAGTTGCGTTGTACACTGCACACTCTTTCAGAAAACCTTCCAAGCAATATTTGACTTTTGCTAAGAACTTCGTCAAGAACTAGGCTTAGTTGAATGCAGCTAAATGATGAGAATTAGATAAATCAGTCAAGAGTAGAAATAATCAGTTTTATCATAGATGTGTTCCTGAAATATCCATGTGATAATACTTAATATTCCATGTGATGCTGCTGTTTCTAAGATTAATAAATTGAATATGAAATATTTGTTCTATTTCAAGGGAAATGCTAATTTTTAAGTAAAAACACTTTAGTTCTTCTATTCATTTTTTCATGATTACTGCTTTGAAAGAGGTTTGCTATTTTCGTTATTACTTTTCTAGTTTTGTTTTTTTATTATTCATAAATTCTCAAGTCGGCATGTGGACAATTCAGTGAAACTACTGAAACAATTTCCAAGAAAAACAAGCAGCATACGGGATCAATTACAGCAAGATTCAAATAGAATTATGGAAAGATAATAGAATAAAGATTTAAAAGTTTATAATTCTGTCTTAATATTCATAAAACAAAAATTAGCTAGAGAGTAGGAGAGGTTCATTGAAAAAGTTTGAAATTTTATGCGTGTTATCTATGACCATATGAAAAATATTCATAATAGCATTCAAACTTAGGGATTGACAGGGAGTTTTCATAAAAATAGTTGATTTGTTTTGGTTGTGAGGATTTCAGCAGTTTATGCTTCAGTTTAACTTAATTCAAGAGATAGCGCATAGTTGCTCTCTGCCAGCTGTTAGATTGCTTGATTTTTCTCCCGAATAGCTACTGAACACCCGTCACGCTCTTTTGCAATGTTCTGGATTGACTGGGAGGGAGAGAGAGAAAAGTGGAGATGAAATCAACAGTTAAACAAAAGAAAAGGAAAAAAACTCCTTTCAGGAAAATTATTTGGTTGTTTTTTTTGTTCAAAGTTTGAAGGGCTTTGATGATTTGTTACCTCTGCAACTGAAATACTCTCCAAGGAGATTTCTCTGAGTTCTTGATTTTGAG
>Ga0302271_10001963_pt1 | contig 19042 bp, 7 predicted proteins | sample III_Bog_N1_1_FD_198767 | JGI IMG/M metagenome (GOLD analysis project Ga0302271, IMG submission 198767) | Peat permafrost microbial communities from Stordalen Mire near Abisko, Sweden - III_Bog_N1_1 | ecosystem: Environmental > Terrestrial > Soil > Wetlands > Peat | place: Sweden: Abisko...
ATCTCTTCCATGAGAGATATGATTTAGTTTCAATAAACGAAAAAGAAGGAATGATGGGGATTGAAGCAGGAATAGATATTTGGCAGACATTTTGAAAGTTATTATCATATAGAGACAATAATACAATGAGAAAATAATAAATTCTGTTTTAAATAGATATAATCACTTTAAAGGCGAGCTTGAAGATCAGAAATCTTTGTCAATATCAGTGAAGTTAAAAGTAGAGTTTCTGCCCATTGCTCGGTTAATCAGTACTTCAGGGGACATTTCATAGCCAAACCGACTGTTAGAAAAAGCATTTGTGGAAGGCATATTTTAAGGGTTTAAAAATCTAGACATGTCTGTTATGTGTGAAAGACGCTTTTCCTTTTAAGTACGTCTAAGATAATCAAATGGTGTAGATTTTTCAGCTGAATAGCTAGGAAATTCTTCGATTTGCAAGGCCAAAATGTCGCTATCTAGATCGCTATCCTAATCGAATTCATTGCTTTTGATAATTTTATTGAGATTAATGCATTTATCTGATTAATGAAGTAGTTTCTTTGGTCTTTTTAGGATGGACTTTTACTTAGGAGATAAGTCAAGGGTGATATTCCCTGATTTCGGAGAGCATAGAGGCAGCGAATGCTCTTAAATACTCACATTCTTTCTGTGAGATTAATCACTTTTATCACCTCCTTAAGCTGGTTGATTCAGATAGTGTGAACTTGAAAATTAACTCTTCGAATTTGATTTTGAATGTGCTGGCGAGGGGAGAGAAGTTTGTTTAAAAATGGAATTTTTTTAACGAATATCTTCCAGACTGTGAAGAGAACTACCAGCAATAAGCTGCTCTCCAGTATTTGACTATGGACTAGAATCTTAGCTCCTACTTTTAGATTACGTTTAAGGTTTAGTTTCCAAATGTTGAACTCGGCTCGAATCCGCAATTTCAGCTGGCTTTTCACTTACTTCATCAGATTCTGAATCTTCCGAGGGCTGCTAACTTTCTTCTTCGATTTCAGTTTCTTTCTTTAAAGGAATCAGAGATCTGTACTTATTTTCAGTTCGAGGTGCAGCAAAATCGTCTTCAATATTTTTATGGAGATTCGGAATGGAGAATCTATCTTGATTGTCATATTTCCCACCGTAAACAACATCTTTGTACTCAAGATCTCGATAGATTTTGAAACTAATCTATTTTACATATTAATTTAACAATATTATTAATCAGAGTCATAACTTATTTTTTAATAAATTTTACCTTTGTTCCAATATCTTTAGTAGATTTAAGGATAATGTCTTATTAAGGTCCAATTTTAGAGAGAATCATCTTCAAATTAAATAATCCTATCTAAATTGGTGTCTGCGAATTATGTTACGCTTATTAAAGGGTTTTTGGATTTGGAAAAGGAGGTGAGAATGTATTAAGAAACCCAGTTCCAGAATCTACTACCTCCAAAGTTATAAACGGAGAAGTGGAGATTTGGGATTTTAGCTTAATAAGTATTGATCCACCTACAGTTGAACGGATCGAATTCTCAAGGAGAATCATAAGTAATTAAACTATTCTTTTCTCATCGTTCTTAATTCTCTTTAACTCTGGAGCTTTATCAATGAATATTAAACTAATAGAGTTCACTGAGCAAACATCTTAATACATCTCGATTAGTTACTTTATTGTCTATCAATGTAAAATTAAAAATAATTAGCAAATTATTAATGATTGCTTAATAAAAATGGTGTTTATCATCCCATTTTATTATTACAATGCATGCTCTTTAGCAATAATTAATTGTAATTATTTGATAAATAGTAAAATTATTACCTTTTTAATGAAGAAATCTCCTGGTTCTGTTGTGTAATTTTTTTTGGAGAAATCGTAAAGGTTAAAGAAATCTTGCTACATAACAGTTGTCAAGTAGTTAAGCTTCTAAAATATTTGTTTCGTTTCAAGGAGCGTCCATCCTTTGTCTCTTTTCCAATTTGGAGAGAGAATGTTTTAGAGTTTTTGCATATTTTAGAGCCCTTTCCTAACAATGCTCTAAAGTAATTTTTGAGAATATTTATGATAAAACTTCCAATACTACCTTTCTTCATATTCATGCTAAATGATCATCATAAAAGTAAATGCGCCTTCTTAATTTTCTTTAGTAACTACAGTGTCTTAAGGGGAAATAGTTGCATCTCTGGAGAATAGCCATTCTTCTTCAGATAAAAGAAATGAAGTCACAAATAAGGATTTAATTTCCTTAGAATATTATATATTGCAAGAAACGTAGGGCTAATGAGCTGATTGAGAAGTAGGAGGTGAAGGAATAGTAAAGTAGTTTAGAAGAAATAAGGGGAAAGGTTTTTTTTACTTCGAAATTACTTAACTTTCTTTTAGAAATTAGAGGGGATCAATTCCTCCAAAAAATACATCTCGATTTGAAGGGCTTATTTTTGAAAGAAGTTGCCAACCTGATGAAGAGTCCTACACTGCTTTGGGCACCCTGATAATTAACTTCAAGGATTTTAAACTTGCTTATTATTTTTCTTCAATCTGAGTGCTCATGCGCTTGAATTGGATCTCTTTTCGAGCTAGAACTTGCTCAAGTTCCCAGTTGAGATAAAGAGCAATAACGCCAGCTCCAATTATGAGCTCTTAGTTTCTTCTCTCCCACCATAGATTTAAAAGAAAGGCTGCTCCAATTAAGAAACTGAGAAATCCGCTGAAGAGCTGATGGCTGAAGACTATACAAATTACCCACAAAAGCAAGACAGCGGAAAGTAGAGAATCAATTTCAAGTGAGCTATGAGAATACAAAATAAAATAAGGAAGAAACATGCTCACCACAGCAACAAGGGAGAGATCCATAAATATGTTTCTCTGTAAATAATACTCGATAAGCCAATAAAACCCCATACTCAAAGGAAAGACAAAGAGTGCAAGTAATTCCCATTATGTTTATTCTTCTTTCGAGTACTGGCCAAGGATAAAGTTTCTTGCTACCACAGCTGAGTAGAGTAGAAGAAGAAGGAATAGTCTTCTCCACTAATTTTCTTAAAATGTGCTCTTTATCCTAGATCTGCTGAAATGATAGATAACTAACTCAAAGAGCCTTTTACGAAGAGAATGGATCATTAAAAATTGTTTTAGGTTAAATTTATATGCTTAGATTGTTAATAGAAATATGTTTTAAATCGTTTTCACTAGTTATTAGTTTCTTTATCTTTTTCACAAAAAATTAAATCCACTCTTTATTAAGCTAGCGACTCATCGAAAATAGGTAAGGTTTCAGTTAGCATTTGATTAATGTACCTACTATTTCTAGAAATAGACGACTTTATAAACCTTTAGAAATCTAGTGCAAAAAATATATTTAACTTTTATAATAAATGTATCTTCCACCAATGCTTCAAAAAGATAAAATTAAAGCAATAAAAAAATCAAATCAAATAAAGATACAATTTAAAACACAACACATTTTAAAAAAGTTGCAATGAATAAGAAGTAATTTAGAAAATATGTTTTACTTGAGGAAATCTATAAAGTTAAGACACCATTTCAATCAAAATATATCTACAAAAGAATTAATTGATAGGATATTATGATTTCTATAGAATTTTTTTATATTTACTTTTTTTGGCCATCACTAATCATTTAGATAAGACTGTTTTGTTGTTAAAAAAAAAATGAAGGACATCTTGTAAAAATTTTTTTTTATTTCTCAAAATAGTGTTTGAAATACTGTTTCTTTGAGATTCTCGATTCCTTATTTAATCAATTTCTCTTAAAAAAACAGCAAAAAGTGTAATCCCCTTTATTTTGTCTGAAGATAGTAAGCGAAATACATAATACAATAATAATTTTTTTCATAAAAGAGATGGTAATAATTTCAATATTATTTTTTGAAATTATTAAGATATGTATTATTGTTTTTGCAATGATGAAGAAAAGGATAAATAAATGAATATAAATATTTTTTTTTAAAGATCACTGAAACCATTTATTGAGGGAATAGAATAAACAATTTTAAACTCCAGTTTCTTAAAACAATTTTACTTGATTTTTCAGTTACTTTAAGTAGAAAATCAAAGGGAAACATCTATGACAGATCTATCCTGAACCAAAAAAAATTCAATTCCTAAATTACACCCATTTTTAATTTGATTCCTTTTACAGGATTCTAAATTAACATTTCTTGTGTTGAAAGCTAAAAAATATAATTTGCTCCTTCTTGAAGTTAATTTTAGCAAGATCTTGGGGAATCCTAATGACAAGTTCAGAGTCTTAAGAAACTAATCTCGAATAAAATTGTTATTTTCTTATCAGGTCCTCCATCTATTTATCTCTTTGAGAAAGTAAGTATTTTATTGATAATTAAGTATAAAAGAATTAATAATTAAGATAAAAAGAAGAAGGTAAAAGAGTACAACTTATCTCAATGAAATACAATTTTATTGCTATTTTTGCGCTACTTCTATGCTGTTCCATCTGCGCAGGACTTAGAATAGTCCCTATCCCAAAAAGCATGGACAAAGGAAATCAAACTATTGATGTGAGCTCATTCCATTCAATTAGATTCCATTTCAATATGGAATCCTTGTTCTCCTCCAGAAGTGAAAGATTCCTTGCAGAAGGCATGAAAGATATTAAGGCTTTCGAAAAAATTGGAGCTGAAATTGTCAATGCTAGACTACCAGGACTAACTCCGTTCTCACACGAAAAGAGATCACATAAAAAAGAACTCGTCATCAATGTGAAGCTCAACTCTACAAAAACAGCATACACAAGTTATTCTAACTTTGCTGTTGAAGAAGCTTACAAGTTAATAATTAACTCAGATTTTACTGAAGTTGACTTTGAATGCCACGGATATGTTTCTTTCTTGAGAGCCTTAGAGACATTTATGCAAGTATTAACTTATGGCTTCAAGAACACCCACTTCACTTTTGACTTTTTACCTCTCTCAATAACTGATGCCCCAGAATTCGGACACAGAGGAGTCATGGTTGACACTGCTAGACATTTTATGACTTTAGAATCTCTTAGAACTACTATCAGAGGGCTTTCTATTTCTAAGTTGAATGTCCTTCATCTTCACTTGACTGATTCAGAAAGTTTCCCTTTAGAAATGAAGAAATACCCCGAAATCACAACATACGGTGCATACAGTTCTGAAGAAGTGTACACTCAAAACGATATTCAAGAACTCAATCTCTATGCCCAATCTTATGGTGTGATTCTGATTCCAGAAATTGATTCACCTGCTCACACACGCTCATGGTCTAATGCACCTGAACTTCAATAAATCGACTCTTGCAGAGACTACCCAAAACCATAATGGGATAAGTAATAGATAAATGATATTGCTATTTTTTTGCAATTTGTAATTATTTTGTAGGTACTGCAATGAACCTCCTTGCGGATAATTGGACATATCTCAGGCAAAGACATTGGATGTTGTAGAGGCAGTGATGGTCGAAACCGCGAACATGTTCTCAGGAGAATATTTACATTTAGGAGGTGACGAACCAAATAACTTGTGCTGGTCGTCCAATCCATAAGTTGAATCATTCATGGCTGCTAATAACATTACTAATTTCACAGAACTTCAGAGTTATTACCGCTCGTTTTAGGCAGATGTCATTGCAAAAAATAATCTCAATAAAACAAGCATTTTCTGGCTTGCCAGCAACAACATTGGGGTTCAAACAGACGAGAAAGCTATCATGCAATTCTGGGGAGATCTTGATGAATACTCATTCCTTTAAGAAATCGCTAACCCTGTGATTCTTTCAACTTATACTTACCTTTACCTTGATTGCGGCTATGGCAGTCTTATTGGAGGCAATTCTTGGTGTGATCCTTACAAAACTTGGAAGCATATTTACTCTTTCAACGTCACAGGATCAGGCAGTATTGACAGATCACGTATTCTAGGATCTGAACTTGCTCTTTGGACTGAATTATCTAATATTCACGATTATATCACTAAAATATTCCCTCGCGCAGTGAGTCTCTCTATGAATCTCTGGAATCCTGAAAGTACTTTAGGAGAAGTAGAACTGGTCAAGCATCTCGTTCAGGCCAATCTCAATTTCGAATTGGCAGGAGTTCCAAATGGAGCTGTTTCAAGCTAGTACTGTGAAGCTCATATTGAAAATTGCTTCTTTGACACAACTTCTTGAATTCTTCTTGTTTAAGTGTTCATTTCATTCTTATATTAACAAACTAATGATAGAAAACAGGACTATGAATAAAAAGTTATTTACTTTCTTTTCAAAATATGAATTTATTATAATTTTTAAGATTAAGAAAGAAAATTAATTACAAAAAGCCATAAAAGTTATTAGTTTTTCTCATAATCTCTCAATAGAACTAAATCCTTAATTCACCTGTCTTCACTCAATATGATGTGAAAATAATACTCTTCAGAAAAATAAAGTAGCATCGATTTACACTGAATAACTATTCGTTATCTTTTTTTAGTAAAAATTAATTGAAAAAATATTAAAATGCCAATATTCAGTGAATAATCATATCATTTTGATATCTCATTAATAAAATCAAATAAATAACATGTCTTTTTTGTTGTAATACAGTAAAATAATATTGAATATATGAAATTAATTATCATTTAGAATAAGTAAATTATTGTGTAGTCTGTCCAAATATTTTGGTATGCTGAGTTTAAAAAGTTTTGTTGTTTCCAAGAAGAGGAACTTTTTAAACAGTTATGGGTTCCATTGCAATGGCCTGATATTCTTCCTATTAAAAATATATTGAATTTAGAGAATAATAATTAAACAACTTTCTTACTCTCTTTTTTTAATCGAAATGCTTCTTAATAGCATAAAACGCAGAAGGACAATTGTGATGCAATCTTGAGCCTTCATTTTTTAGTTTCTTAGAATTTACTGATTCAACTTCTGATACTTAATCAGGTTAAAAGAAGATTATTTAAGAATTCCCCTTTAAATGATCAATATCTCCTCCATTAGAAATATTAATGTTAGACTTATCTTTAATATTTCTAGATCCAGGTCTAGATAAAGCTAAGGGTTTTAATATTTTATTAAAAGTTGATTCTGAATCAAAAAAACTATTAGAATTATTATTATTATTATTATCTTTATTTTGAAATGCATCAGGTAAAAAGCAGAATTACTAAGCTGGTAATGATTCTTTTTTTAATTTATTTTAAGTTTCAAGATTCGAAACACTTTTAGTAAAAAATTACTGTGATTTAATATCCATCATGCTTCTTCTAGAACTCAAAGGTAAGGCTTTGACTTGCTAATCTTTTTCTGCGAGTCCAATCAGTTACAAGTTTCTTTTACTCATAATTAGTTTCCTAGAATCTGACTTGAATGTTTGTCTTATCTCATTAGTTGGTTCGAATTAAGTTTCAACATTCGTTTCTTCATCTATTTTTTGAATGTTGATGTTCTTTCTATTTATGTTAGCTGTTTATGGACGCATTTGGATATTCTTAGACACATAGATTCCTTTTTTTTCTTGAATTTTTATTTCATGGGATTCATTTGAAGTACTGTTTTTTCTTGAATTTGATAAGGAATCCCTTTAGGATAAGCTGATATTTCTTTTCTTTTTTTGATGATTCTACCTGGAAGAATCTCTTATCAATGGGTTCTTCTGTTTTGTATCCATTTTTGAAGAAAACACTTATTGAAATAAATTACGATTGATTTCCAAATTATTTCGCATCTCTTTTAAGTCTTCTTTCTAATTAGCAAAATAAGAATAATTACATCAATTTCTAATTATTTTGTTAATTTTTATACATCATAATCCTCATCAGAAGATTCTGAATCAGAACCACCTTCTGAATAACCATCAGATTCATCGTTTCTTAAAGGTTTTTCTGCCAGATTGTTTAATCCAAGAAGCTATGAAAAGGGGAGATCATTAATATCTTCTTAATTAGTTTAGTTACGGTTTTAGTTAGAAATTTTACTAATTTTAGATTTCTTTTTCTTTTTTTCTTTATTTTTCTTCTTTTTGACTACTTCCTTCTTGTCAGGGCATTTGTCAGTTTCAGATAATGTAGCATCTATTGGATTATTATTTGTACTCACTGTTTAAACTATTTAAGGAGTATTCCTGAATTTAGTAGCTTTAAGAGCTAGCTGTTTTTATAAAAAATAAATGTCTTAACCTTAATTTTAAAATGAATTAGTTTTTACCTTAATTTCATATTCGATCGTTTCAGAGACATATCTTTCAAGACTTAGTCCAATAATTGATCCCATTTCTAGGAGATAATCCTAAGTAAATGGCTTAGTAAATCCATTTCTAGAAAAACTGCCATTAGACGCTTCAATAGTGTAGCATAACTAAATGTTAAATTAATTGAAAAATATAGCCCTTCCAGTATTCTTCTTCCCTGGAGATATCTTGAATATGCATGAATAAAACCTAAACATATCAGTTTTCTATGCCAATAGCTTAGGGAATATTCTACACTTATAATAATTTAGATCGTATATTGGAAACTCAGGACCATAAGCAAACACATTACGCTTAACAGAATGACCATGGAGATCAATAAATAAGTTAAACTAATTTCCATATGTTCTCTTAAGCTCCAACGTTAGATCTTTAAGACCCACAATTGTTGGAAACAGGATTTTATCACTTGTATGAAATACTCTGTTAAGATCGCGACCTGAGAAACCTGTACGATAGTTTCCCATTATTACTCCATCTGGATTAAGCATTGGCACTATTTTGAATATTGTACTGAAGCAAAATAATAAGTAAAATATAAAAAATCAAGAGAATATTTTATCCTTACTTTTATCTGGCCTTTTTAGCAGCTTCAGAATTCCCTAATAAAAATTGTAAAAATCCTTGCATCATCCAAGATCCATTTGATTCTCCAGGGTGAATTCGAGCAGATATAAGAACAACTTTTCTTTAAGAATATTCAATTTTGATATCTTTATTGTCTGTAATAGTCAAAAGGGGTACATCCACACCACTCATACTTGAACAAAGTTTTTCCTCAGTTATGTAATCTGAATTTGTGTTGTGATGATTTGATACTTATGTCTTCAAGAATTTAGTCAACATTGAAAAGGTGTAAGGGACACAAAAAGCTATTTGAACAGTATCATTGTCATATTAGAATTCATACTCAAACGAGAGACAAAATGGCTGTTTCCTAAAAAAAAAATGTCAAAATAATTTTTTAAAACGTATCTTACCCATTGGGCTCTTCATCATCATGAAGGAAGGGGTAACGAAAAGGCTAGCTTTTATACTCTACATTATTTCCTGCTTACTACCAACCTTAACTTAAGATCTTATGAGCTTACTATGAAAATATATATGGCTTCATTCCCTAAAATATTTAAAAAAAAGCTAAATAATTAATAAACAAAAAACAATACTTACTCTAATGTAAAGCGATTTTTTCTTCTTGAAGTTGCAGATATTAAATTTCACCTTTTTTTACTTAATACCCTAAGTTACTTTAAAGTTATACCATTGAAAATGTCCTCTAGTATTAGCATCTACTCTCATAAAAAGATCATATTCCTCTAAGTTTTCTATTTTGACTGCTGCATCTAGATTTCCACTCTCAAAAGCGGAATCAAATTTTAGAAAATCTTTTCTTTCAAGAAAGAGAGGGTTATTTCCTTGAAAAAGAGGCTTTTCAGGTTTTCTGAATTTTTTACTAAACTAATCAAAAAATGGGGCTAAATTGTAGTTGTTTTAAAAGAGATGATCATAACGAAAATGATAGTTGTCATTCCCTGAGAAATGCTGATGCATATGCAGGGAAGTATATGGCCTAAATCCAATGTAGCAAAGCTTAAATTGGCCAAAAAAGATAGATGATGCTTAACCAATCTCTCTGATTAATCTATCTACTTAATCATTTTTAAAGTTGAGGGGTATTGGTCCATTAAATTATATCTTCGGCTTCCACCTAACTCAAAAGGATTTAGTTGTAAGTTATATTTTAAAGAAAAAATGTTAAGTAAATTATGTTTGCATTTTTTTATTTAAATATTAAAACTACCCAAAGATCATATCAGCCTCTAGAGAGTATGGTTTATTCACAATTGGCTAAGGAGGTAAATCTTCAAGATAATGTCGTCGTTGTTTAATTTCACATCCTTCATCATGCAAAGATTGATAACTTAAAACTGATTCTGAAATCTACTATTTATGCTCTTTTTCTTTGGCATGATTAGAATCAGAAGAGAAGCCTCCGCTGACATCACTAGAAAATGATTCATCATCTTTCTTACGTTCAGGCTTTTATGGACTCTTTAAATGGCTAACAGATTAACTTTTCGTAGTTTGCTGACTTGAAGCAAGGTCATTTTTATTTTAGATTACTTGTGGATTTTAGATATCTTTTCCTAAAGGTTCTCCAATGATAGTGCAACCAATATAAAATGGTTGATTCTTTCTTTTGCTACTTTTCATAATAAAATTCTGCTTTTTAATAGGTTCATTCTTTTGTTGAACTGAAACAAACTCATGTTTGAAACTGTCTTAAGATTATATTTTGAGAACATTTCCAGATTTTTTTGAATATCCAGTTGATAACTGAGTTCCTTAGTCTAAAGGACTAAAAGACTCCTCTAACAAAAATTAAGGCTTTTTAGAACCTGGTAACGAGGGACTAGTTGCAGAAATTTATAACGCTTAGTTTGATGGCAATAGTGGATAATTGGCATTCTTAAGTTCCTCAATTTTCTTCATCAAAGCGAAAATCAAATCAATCTAAAAATGTGAATAATTGTAAATTACTAAGCTTAAAATAACTAATTTCAGAAAATCAAAGTAATCGCTAATCAGAGCTAAAATATGTATTTTTAAAAAAAAGACACAAAACGATTAAAATCTAGAAAATGAAATAGAAAGTGAAAAACTAAAAAATAATTAATTATTCATTTTTTGAATTAGATCAATTTCCTTTGTTTTTTGTTTGATTCAGTTTTTCTCATAACTGAGTTGTTTCGTTTAAAATAGCATAAATCAGAAAGAGGTTTCTTATTGAGAGTCATTCAAAACTTATATTAAGGGACAAGTGATAAATTTAATCGAATAAACATCCCTAGTAAATGATCAAAGAAGAACCTGAGGAGCAAGAACAAAAAAAGTAAAATATGGAATTAAAAAGTAACTCATCTTAATGCGAAGATCATTGGATGCTTAGAAATGAAGAATTTCTCCCTGAGAGTTACCGTATGATCTAGTAAATCGAAGAATAAATACTTGGATTCCATGGAATTGAAGTTGGAAAAGATATTTTGATAAAAAATGTCCGTATAAATCTCTGCGGAACAGATGAAGATTGGATACATACATATGTCTCGAAGGAAAAACAAAAGGAAAAAGAGAAATAAAGCAAGCCAATTCTGGTGCTTATTCATGGTTATGGAGGAGGAAGTATTTTATTTTTAAAGATGATTAAAATATTGAGCAAAACTTTCAAAGTATTTTGCTTCGATATCATTGGCTTGAGCATCTCTTCAAGGCCAAAGGTTGAGCACTTACAAAGTACTGAAGATATTTTAAATTTCTTTGTCTAGAGCATAGAAGAATGGGTAAAGGAAGTTGGTTTGCAGGATGATTCCTTTTTCTTAGCTGGGCACTCTTTTGGAGGTTATTTGGCTAGTTTCTACTGTAAAAGGAACCAATCTTCTGTAAAGAAATTAATTCTAATAAGCCCTGCTGGAGTCAGTAAGATCAGCAAGCAAGAAAATGAGCTTCATCTGTCTAATAGGTATCATAAATTTGGATTGAAAGACAAGTTAATCCATTGGGTGAGAAAATACGTATGGAAGCATGAAATAACATATGAATGGTTGTATAGTTTCTAGTTTCTTCCTCGTAAAACAATCATGGCTCATATGATTTCTACTAGGCTTAAAGCAAACTCACATCGCGAAAAATAACTTTGGCAGTCATTCTTCAGCCTTGTCCTTTCTCTTCCTGAAAGCACAAGCAAATTTGTGTTCAAACTCTTTTTTTATCCACGAGTCGTAGCCCATTTACCTGTTGAAGATGCCTTTGGTGAAGGAATGACAGTTAAAGTTCATTTTATGTATGGACAATAAGATTGGATGAACAGAGAAGGAGCCCATAGACTGATCTAATAAAACAACGAAATTTTCTCTGAAGATATTATTCCAAACTCAGGTCATCATATTAACATTGACAATCCTGAGGAACTAGCTAAAAAAATAGAATCATTTGCTTTAAAATGATTTTTAAACATAAAAGATTCAAATATCTTTATTTTTTGTTGTATTTGAACACTTTATCTTAAAAAATAACTTCTTTTCAATATGAAAAATACTATTTCAAAGATTCCTAATTCCTCTTTGCTTCACCGTTAAACAAAGAGATATGATATTTTATAAACTAACTTTGTTTATGTCAATATTATCATCCAAAAGCATCATTTATGAGATTTAAAAGGAAAAAAGATGAAAAAATATCAAAAAGAATAGTGAATAAAGGAGAGATTTGTATCTTGAATGATGATAGTATTTAAATAGAGACTTTGAATCTGATAAGAATTGAACATGCATGATATTGGTTAACACCAAGATGACAAAACCAAAAGATGATGAACATGAAAATAATGCCTTTTACTCATTGCTATTCCTATTTTTCTATCCGATAATGAACCATCCAAAGTTAAAGATAACAGAAAAGGGCATATTGTCTGCTGTTATCGAGCTCATTTAGTTACAGCCTTGACTCTGGGTTAAGCAGTGGTACCAGATCTGAATCCGTTTTTAGCTCTTCTGGCGATTGTCTTCATGTATCTCATTCTACCAGTACCTTGACCTTTTCTATCTCTGACCTTTTGACCCCATCCGTCGTCTTGAAACCAAACAATTATTATTAATTGATAGCTGATATTTAATATTAAATTGTACATCTTCTCATTTTGGCATCAGGGTATCCGCATGCAGCGCATCTTAGCTTTTGCTTGTGATAAGCTGACTCTCCACATCTTCTGCAGAGAGTGTGGGTCTTTTGATGTCTCTTACCAAAAGAAGGTGTTCCTCTTGACTGTTAAATAAAATGACTGTTAGCAAGTGGTAAGGCAGCTCGAAATGAAGAGCTTATTTGAATTGAAAGGAATGCTTACCATTTCTATTCGATAGTTTTATCTCTTTCTTTTTTAACTTAATAAATTATAAGACTTTCAAGCTCTAGCTTTCAATTTGTCTTTTTCTTCCTCAATAATTTTCCTTCGTTTATCGCTTTCTCTCTAGCTTAATTTTGGTTTTCTTTTCTCTGGCTCTCTATCTTCTTTTTCAAAATGATCTTGTCTAATATTCTCTTAAGAAATCATGTCAATATCACCTAATAGAAGATAACCAAGAGTTGAATCAACATAATTAGTATTTTTATAAAAGTTCCAAAATTAGCAAAGAACTGACTTAATTTTCATTTATTAAACTAGAATATTTGTTTTCATATTTTTAAATTAAATTAATGTTTAACTCAACCTGAGAATTTTAGCAAAAAAACAAAAATCAACCTTCATTAAATATTATCATTCATATTAACTTTTTACTATTGTTTAGGATTTTATATTTTCCCCCAATTTCCAGACAAAATAAAAGCAAAGATTCATATTAAGAAGAAATATCCATAAAATAATAAAGTTCAAGTTTTTCCTTTGGAAAATATACATGAGAGAGATTAAACTAGAAAATATAAATAAAATAAACAATCTTTCTATTTTTAATAAAGAGAATGCAAATCAAGAGTTCTTCTTTTTAGCAGTCTATTTTTCAATTTATGATTGCTCTTCATATTGCCTAATTTTCTTAATGCCTAAAGTCTACAGCCGATACTTAAGTTTGCGATCTTTACGATTAACAAACGAATAGACTCCAAAGTAAGGAGGTAGTTTTATGTTTTAGAAGTTTCTCAGCCTATTATAGTTTGAGATCATATTTTTAAAGTTGTAATGTGGGTAATAAAACTCAAACTCATGCATCTCATCAAACCTAGAAAGGATGTCTTCACTAACGATTGTATGAATAACTCCTTCAGATTTGTGCTAGAATGGTTTCTCATTGAGTTTATTTGTTTCTTTATTTTTTGATCCCATGGAAAACGGAGTGTTGGATGTCTACATTATTCTCTTACTCAAAATGTTGTCTTTGAGATTATTTTAGCTCTTAATAAAATGAGAGGATTAATGGGATTATTATTAACTTTATTACGTCTAGCTGCTTAATTAACCTGTCTGATGCTATTTAGTAAATTACAATACCTTCTACTTTGATGATGATGATTTAAGCCTTTGAGTTTGAGGTGTATCTTCAGGTAATTAAAACGAAGTTGAAGGAACCCTTTAGTGAGATTAAGCTCTAAATTGTGAATTTGTTTTAATTGCAGTCAATGTATCTCCTTAATTAGCTTATTAGTGTTTTGGTGTATGCTACTTATTTAGTAATATTGTGTGATTAGAAATTGCAGATTCAGGATCAGTGGTTAGTAATGTCTTTGGCTCACTAAACAGATTATTTTTGTGACTTGAAAAGCTTGGAGGTATTTCTCCTTTCTCTGGCAGTTCGCCTTAATCTTTATCAAAGAGATTCTCTTATTACTCTCTTTCATTCTCAGTTGCTTCAGATTTAAAATTAAATACATGATCTTCCTTTTTCACTTTGAGATTGATATTTTACTTTTAAAGTAACTTAGGATCATTGCTATTGGCATTCGATTAGAATTAATTTGGTTTGACTTTTTTCTATTCTTTAATATGAATGCAAGATTCCTCTGGGATTGATTCAACTGATTAAACTCTAGTTCCATGATTTTTGTTATCTGCACAAAAGCTGTTAATTCTTTTATCTGACTAGTTTAAAGAAGGAATTGATATCTCAGATTCTTCATTTGATTGAGTTAAAGAATAAGAAGAATGATCAGAAAACAATTATTCGAGCCCATCTTCATCTTCTTCACCTTCTCCTTATGTGGAATATTGTTCTTAAATTTCTTTAAAACAAAATTATTAAGAGAATAATACAATATCAAACATACTGTAAATGGTTTATAAATGCAAGCTATTCGTCATTGATTTATGGTCTGTAGTCTTCCTTGAAATTGAAAGTTCTTCTTCATTTAGTCTATTAACTTACTCAGAAGGTTAGGAAATTAACCGATTTTTATTTTTAATTTTTTTTCTTATCTTCATAGCGATCTCTTTGTTGACAGAGAAACTTAAAAGAGAGTTAAACTTTTTGCTTAGGCGAACTTAATACTATCTTTCTAAAGTTGGAACACTGTACTTTTCCTTTAAAATAACCAAATCCAAGGCAGGAGAGTAGTGAAGAAAAGGACAGGTATTCACAGCTAGTAATATCAAAAAATGAATCAATTTATAAAATTAAATGAATCAATTGATAATATTATTGGAGTAAAATAATTTACTATGAGATTCCTTTTAGCAGTAGAAGCACTATCCATTGATGACGGAAAGAGATTTATTAAAGGTAATTTTAGAGGAAATCATAAAGAACTTCTCTTAATCAGCTTTATCTGTTGCAATTACTCTGAGAAAATCTGATCTAGAGAGACTGTAAATAATCGAAGATTCCCTAACTTTAGCTGAGGAAAGGCGAGGTTGATCAATTAGAAAGCTAACTTCGCCGAAATACATGCCTTCTTGGAGACTACTTAAAATAATTTCCTCTGAGTTATTCCGTATTTCTCTGGGAAATACAATATCTACACTACCTCTGTGAATAAAATACATTTTAGGATCATCTTCAATATCTCCTTGTTCGAAGATAATTTCTCCTTTGTTAGCTCTTATTTCTTTCATTTCAAGACAAAGTAAGTTTCTCATTTTAACAGAGAATGTCGAGAAAATGTTTTAGCCTTTTGCGAAGATGTTTTTTTTAACTTCAAAATTGACTGATTCTTACAGATTAGGAGACAGATCTGATAGTACATTCTCCTCCTCTTCTTTGCTGAGCTGTTAGTCACTTTGAAATTTATACTCCAAAAAGTTCTAAACTTGATAGCAAAGATCCGGGTCGACATTATGATTCAGAAGATAGATATTCATCATATGTAACTTTTTCTTGTATATTTTTTGCTTTTTATTCATATCTGAAATGATTGAACCAATCAAATTGAATGTGTACGCAAATATGCCACTTGAAATAACCATCGAAATAATCACCAGGACTGCTTCCTGACTTTAAAGTTACAAGGGATTAGATAATATTTTATAGATTTGATTACGTGTTCACTGGCGTGATATCTCCATATCCGACTGTCACCATCGTTGTCACTGAAAAGTATAAAGCGAATACGTACCTGTTTTATTCAAGGTTATTATTTCTTACTTTTAGATAAATTCAAGGTATTAATTAAGAACAAGTTAAAAAAAAAGAGTTTTCTTTTTATTCAGTAAAAATCCTTACTTTTTAGCCCAAGGATCACTCATATCAAGAACTTTGCAAGCTTCAACCCAATTTTACTGATTTGTCTCTACATTCTCTCCAATAAGAACTTGTCCATAGAATGCGATGGCCATAAAGTGAGCAACACACAGAATAGTCAGAATTAATTTAATAAGTCTGATTAAATTGTAAATCTAGGAACTAGACTGAACCGTTTATGTTGTTTGCATTGCAAAATTCAGCTTGGAAACTACTAATGGTATCTTCAAAAAGGAAAAAAAAATAAAATTTTAAAAAAATAAATAATATTACTTTGAAGAGGATAAACAGCTTGAAGATAGTAAAAATTTGAGAATAGTGACTAGGAAAGTTAATAAGTGAAAATATTGAAAGGATATCTGACAAGAAACGGTTATTAAAGTAGTAAGTCCATACAGCTTCATGAGATAATGTAATATTACCTTTTTAATATATGCCAGTATTCAGATTGAGGAAAATATTCAAGAGAAAAACAAATATCCAGATCCATTTAATAATAGGAAAAAAATCTGAATACAATTCATTGAAACGGAGATCAAAGAATACTTCTATTGTGTTGAAAAATAGGGCAAACACAACAGTTAAGATAAGAACCACATCGAAACAGATCCTAAACTAAGATAGTGGATTCATAACAGGCAGATTTCGATCAAATATTCCAAGTAAATACTCCTTTAGCCTATTAGAATGCAATCTAATTGCTCGATTTAGTTCTCCAAGTTTGTTACTCTGATTCGAAAATGTTGAAAACAGCTTACTTTTTTATGCACTAAAGAGATTGCTACTAGTTCCAGCATTTTCGTTGGAGGCATTGTCTTTGATATATTTTAGCGCTTTCAATGGAATCTACCTCTGAGTCAGAAATGATTTAAACTATCTCTAGGCTTTCATTAATTTTATGAACAATTGAAAGTTCATAGGTTATTTTCCCTTTTTTAAATAAGTACTTGAAGTAGAAGAAGTTGCCTAATGCTTTAAAAGCTTTCTGACAGAATTTTCAGTAAACGCATAATCTTCTTCTCCTTAGTTAGAGTTAATTGCCTGAGTAATATTATGCGAAGGTGATGGAATATCTGCACCATCTTTTAAAACGTCAAGCTTATTCTAAGCGGAATCTTTTAAGATAACACCTTGCTAAAGTGATCCATAACGACTGTGAAGATTTGATTTCTTTTAAAGCTAAAAGATGACTTGTTCTTTGATGAGTTTCTCTCGTTGATTTTTATCCTCTTCCATCTGGTTTATCGAAGGAAGAGGAGGAGATAAGTAAACTGGAGAAGTAGTTTTTATCTCTTTCAGCCTTAGTAGAGTAAGATCATCAGAGAGAATAGTATCCAATCCGTTGCAGCTTTACAGACTTTTCTTATTTTCTATCATTAACTGTAATTTCAAATAAACTATTTAGATTGTATTATTAATTATCGAATAATATCTCTTTTTTTGATACAAGGCTTAGAAAGAACTTTCATACTGATTACAATTCTACATAGATTAAAGTCAATCCCATTAAAAAACTCTTATTTTTTGGATTCAGTTGTTTTACGGATTGAATTGGTAAATGACAATTAATTTTAAGGTAATGATTTTTATTACTCAATCTAAAAGATTATTTTAAGCTGATTCAATTCAATTCTTCTCATTTTTATATGAATAAGAAAAGAGAGCTTCATTCACAAATTGATGAGATATTAAAATTTATAAATGAAAGTGTAAAAAATTAGAAAACTCTAAAATTATGGCTTTCAATAAAAGAAACTATTCGGAGAAGCAGAAGAAAATGTCAGGATGATCATAAATATATGAACTCTGTTTATTTTTGTAAAATGAGTGTGTTATTTCTTTTTGGATTACATATTTTCATAAGTAATTGATAAATTATTATTCTTATTAAAATGTAAATATTAATTACAGTTAGATTATTTCTGTCTTCATAATTGTAGTGCTTTAATTAGCAATTTCATTCTCTTGCTTTACTAATTTTAGATTCCACTAAAGCACTAAAGGTAAAACTTTAAGAAAAGCATAATTTAGACAGATCATTACTTCATCTTTGAAAACTTGCAAAGTAATAATATTTTCAGATACATTTTGTTGTTGTTGTAAATATTTTAAAATATAAAGTCATTTTACTAATTATTTGTAAGGCACCTTTCAAATCAAGGATGAATGAGGATATACGATAGTTTTCAAATCTCACAAAAAGCGCTCAATTATTTTAATTCAAGAAAACTGATCATAATGTGAGAGGAGGTATTAAAAATATCAAAAAAGAAGAAAAATTTGATTAAAAAGAAAAGAGTCTCCATAAAATAGAGCTATTTTAGCATGTACATAAAAGAAATCATTCTAGAAGGCTTTAAGAGCTATGCTACAAGGACAGTTATCAAGGGCTTTGATACTCAATTCAACGCAATCACTGGTTTTAATGGTTCTGGTAAATCGAACATTCTTGACGCAATCCTTTTTGTGCTTGGTCTCAACAAAGACTGGGAACTGGTAAGAATGATGAATAAGAGGAAACAATTAGCTCACTGATTTGTTATTTAAAGTTGAGAGTCAAAAAAGTGCAAGAACTTGTCTACAAGCAAGGTCATGCGGGAAT
>Ga0302271_10001964_pt1 | contig 19042 bp, 3 predicted proteins | sample III_Bog_N1_1_FD_198767 | JGI IMG/M metagenome (GOLD analysis project Ga0302271, IMG submission 198767) | Peat permafrost microbial communities from Stordalen Mire near Abisko, Sweden - III_Bog_N1_1 | ecosystem: Environmental > Terrestrial > Soil > Wetlands > Peat | place: Sweden: Abisko...
AAAAATGGTTTCTGCCTTAACAATTGTAATTTTAAGGTTTCCGAGTTTCCAAGTTTTTCCACAGCATCGACCCTTCTATTGCCTACTCTGAGTCCATTAGCCAATCAACGCTATGTTCTCAGATAGAATAAGATTCCCGCTCTGTCTCAATCCAACCAATATAGTACTCTTCACTGATACATAGATCCTTGTACGGCACTCTCTAGCTACACTGCAATGCATCAACCAGTCTGCGCTGTTAGGACATTCTCCCACTCTTGAAATTATCAGAAAGAAACAACTCTCTCCAGTAGTTCTGGGCTATCTGGATACTTTGAGATGTTATTCCACAGAAGTAATCAATATGGCTGTCTTCTTAGTAGATCAAACTGCTGCACCAAGTCAGCTCATATACTGAACTAATACAGAGAGTTGAAGCATGCCCCCCTCCCAATATTTTGAATCTCCACTGAAGATCTTGTGAGTTTGGCTCCTTTTCATGGATCACTACCTAGTTGTTGTTTCTGAAACAAGAATGAATTTTGGAATTGAAAATAATTAGAGATGGCCCCTCTTTGATAAATACCTTACTTACCTCAAAGAAATATTATCAACCATCCATACTGCCTTAAAGACAACCTTCAAGTATCTAATAAAAGAATATTCCTCCTATGCTCAAAAGCTGATTCACAACTACACATCAAACAAGGGCATATGAAAATGGGATCATACATAGACTGTTTAAAAACAGGACATCAGAAATAGATTCTGTATGCAGGACCTCAATCAATTCTAACTCTACCTTAGAAGTTAGAAATATTTGATTCAGATAAGATAGATCTCTTGAGATTTAAGTAGCAGTTTGTTTGTTTTAATTGACATCTTGACTTATAAAAATATCAAAAATTATAATAGAGATTGAGTGATCAATATTTATGGGAGGTCAGTGCTGATTTTTCTTATTTATTGTGCATTCATTGAAAAATCAGATAGAATATTAAGAAGAGATTTATCTCTTTCTTAAAATTTTTCAAACTCTTCAAAATTATTTAAAAAAAGAAACTCTTTCTAAATATTTTGAGTGATCTTAAATTACCTAATTTTGTAATGATTTCCTTTGATCAGGTTTGGAAATTTCAGAAAGCTTTCCAAATTAGAATTTTTCTTCATGAAAACAACTAGTTTGTTCTTTCACCTGGGTAAGGGAGCTTGCTTAAGCACTCCCATCTTCTCTGTTTTTCTAGAAATCATAATCTTTATAATTCAATGTCCTCTTTGGACTTGTCGGTAGTCTGGTTTTTAAGATCCATAAGAGAAACCTTAACTAGGCTTAAAAGATATCTTTATTGCGCAGATTTCGTAAGTTCCAATAGTACCAATAGCATTGAATTCAATTTCTTCTCCAACAATATGTTGTTGCTATAATGCTGGAACACTTAATTTAGCATTGAACAAACAAGCATGTTCACCTTCTGAGGATATCTAAGTTACTCTGAATTGTGATAGAATTAAATATTTAAGGAAAAAAACATTTTTAGTTGAGATCTTGAATGAGAACTCAAAGCACTGAGAGAACGCATCTAGATCAACTTACTATCTAACTGTTACAGTTTCAAACTGAGGAAAACAGATCTTTTTATCTATGAAACAGTCACTTTAAAATTCCAAATAATCCAGAAAAAAAAATGCATTATTAGTTGAGATCGTTTGTATCATCTCAATGATAGCTCAAAGAACAGAGAGAAAGCGTCTAGAGAGAATAAATTCTCAAATAATTGCAGTCCCTATAAGAGAAAAGAGTATTATTATTGATGATACTGTTACTCTAAAAATCCCTCAGAATTCGTAGCTTTCTTCGAAAACCACATTGGATTTCTATGTTTCAGTTTCTCCTGCGGTGAATTCTATGCGTTTTGCTAATAATCTACCTCTTTTTATCTCGATTATTATTGATCCAGCTAATCCCATTGAGTTAGTCTATCAATATCCACTCAATTTCATGATTCCTTCTATTTAATCTCCTGCTACTCTCCAGCATTGAAATCCTTAAGCTCTCGAGTAAAGATAATTTATCTAAGAAAAATCAACAACAATTTAATAAATTCAGCAGTAGTTTTAACAGAAATAATAGTAGATTTACATCCAGCAAGTGGAAATCTTCAATTATAGTTAATAAGCTTTGCTTGACTAAGAAATTATCAACCAAAAGATAAACCTGCTTATTTCTGATTAGCAAGAGAAAGCAACATGACAATGAAAATATGCAGTAAATATGAAAGAAAGAGCTTTACGATTCTTTCTATTTTTAAATATTATTCAAAATAAAACAATGTTATCTCTGATATATTTTTCATAAACATATTTAGCTATTATTGTGTGTTAAAAAGTAAAAAGATCAATAATTTTTTTTTAATTTAATCTACTAACAAAGCAAGCTAGATAAGTTGATCAAAGTGAAAGAAATGTTAAAGAATTTAAGATTCATTAAGATCTAGCAATATTCATTAAAGTTTAGAGGTAGGTGCTTTCTAAAACATTTAATGAGTGGGGGGAGGGGGAATTATTCTTGCTATTTTTCAATGAAAATAAAACAAAGATTAATACCAATAAGAATATCCTTTCGAGGTATGATAGGGAGATATTGAGTATTTTTCTCCTATTTCAAGTTGAATGATTGCTCATAAGAAATGATATTTGTATTTTAGTTTTGATAAAAAAGATAAAAAAACTCAGAAAGCTCCATATTTTAATTTTGAAAATCTGGAAAATACCAGTTTGCTGTTTCTATAATATAAAATTCATTTGATGAGATGTGTAAGATTCCTCAAGATATCTCAAACATAAGTTAAGAAGGAAAAGGCTTCCAATTCGAGCTTAGTTACTGCCTGAAAAAGGAAGAGGGCGATCAAAGAGGTCGAAATTTATTTAACACCACATTCAAATAATCTGAAAAGAAATTATCGAAGAAGTAATTGCTTTTGAGTTATCATTCTCCTAGTTTAAATTGCAAAAGGTTTAGAAAAAATAATTAAAACGAATCGGAAATCACTGGAGTACTTGAATAATTAATAACAAAATTTAGATAAAAATTAACAATTAAAGAAGCAATTATTTTCTGAAACTAAAATGGGAACATCTTCAAGCGTGGATAAACGCATACAAGTTAAAGGTGGAATATTTGTCCAGCTTCAGAAAACAGCTTTCATTAGCAATGAAGTCATCACAGGGATGCTTTGCATAAATCTAGAAGAACAGTTCTAAGGGCATGTCCTTTAGATCGCCTTGGAAGGATTGGAAGAAACACATTATACCTATGTCATTCACACAGGTTCAGGTAAGCACAGACATTCAAGAACAGTCTATGCCAATGGTTTTAATCAATTCCTGAACTTCTCCCTTCCTGTCTATGATTTTGCGATGGGGCAGATCACCAATACCTTCTTCCTTCAGCCAGGTCAGTGGTAGATTCCATTTTCTTTGACTGTTGCGGATAAGCTACCTTCTTCTATGACATACTTTGCAACTTAAAGCACTCGCTGTTAGCTGAAATATACTCTCAGAGCAAGCATACTTTCATCTGATGCCAATGTCAGACCAGTGCAGGGATAACAGGAGATCTTGATTGGATAACAGATAAATTTCCCATAACAACCATCAACCCTCTTGATCTCTTCAACTCCTTCGATTTGTTGTTGTTGCTGCTGCTCACACGGAGCCATGAATCTTAAAGCAACCACCGATTAAAGGCAATACGCTCCTTCTGAGACAATAAAAATTCAGCTAGACTGCGATTTTAGTGGCTATAAATATAAAGTAAATTTCCTGACTGTTTCACTAACTGGCACCTTAGTTATGAAAGCGAACCGAACTGCTGTGATTAAAAGAATCGATGCGTATAAACAAATCGTCAAGTAGCCTGTGAATGGAACTAAATGTGCAGAATCTCTCTCGATCATGATCCCTCCAAACATTAATCTAACAGCTTAAGGTGACTACATTAATTTTACTTATTCGATATAGGTTCTCCCTGATATCGATACTTGCTGCTGTGTAAATGTGAACATTCCTTTGCTAATCCCTCTCATGATTAACCCTACTAAGCAATCTCTGTAGGTTTAGCCTTTTCCTTAAATGATGTAAATCCAAGCACCTGCAAACTGGAATCCAACACAGTTGCAGTAGACCTAATTTACAGCATAGCAGACTCTCTATATCCAATAGCAGCAAGCTGTTTACTAACAACAAGAAATGGCGCTCCTCAATCAACAATCAAATATGGTAAACACAGCCCAACCTCCAATAATGACAGCAGCTGGAGGTGGCAATACTTATTTATGAAGAAAAATATGAGTGTGGTCATTGTTTATTTTCCCTATCTATTGTGCGCATTCATTAAAAACCAGAAAAATATTGGATAGTGATTTATCTCTTTCTTTTGGTTTTTTCTTACTCTTCAAAATTATTTAAAAAATAATCTCTTTCTATACAATCTAGGGTTAAGCTCAAATTACCTAATTTTGTGATGTTTTCCTTAGATCAAGGTTGGGAATCTAAGACAGCTTTCAAAATCAAAACAAATAAAAAATCTTACATCTCTCTTGGCTGTGAAAATCAGGGATTTACTGATTATCAAGAGAAGATCATGCGACATATTAGTTATTTTGCAGATATGAAAGAAAGGGCTAAATGATTCTTTCTCAAAAATAAAAGATATTGTGCTTCAAAAATAAATTACGCTATTGTTGTGTTAAAAATGTGAAAAGGATTACTTTAACAGAAGACTAAGAGATTGTAGCTTTTGATATTTATGAAGATGTTTTCCTGTTCTTTTTGCGCCAATCACTTTTTTATTTTAAACTTCTAACAAAGTTAGTTTTTTAAATTGATGAAGGTGGTTTAGAGGTAGATGCTTTCCAAAAATTGTTTATGGGAGGTGGGGATTGGTGAGGGTGATTTTATTTTCTATTTTTCAATGAAAAAAAATAGCAAAGTAATAATAAGGATATTCTTTCAGGGTATTTTAGGAAAATACTATTTTAGATGAATTATGGTTAAAAGGAAAGGATATTTGTATTTTAGTAATTTTGATAAAAAAGCTAAAATATTCTTAAAGCTTACATTTAAGTTTGATAATTCTGAGAATAGGTTTACTGTTACAATAAAAAGTCCTGTGAGGTGTGTAAGATCTTGTAGAAATTTCAAGGATTTTTTTCTTCTGGAAAATGCTAATAATTTGAGCTTTGTTACAGCCAGCAAATAAGGGAGAGTTATCAAAGAGGTCGAAATTTATTTAATACCACATTCAGATAACCTCATAATCAAAGGAAAGAATCTAAGGAGTAATTACTTTTGAGTTATCATATCAATTCCTAGTTTAAATTGCAAAGGGTTAATAAAAAAATGAAATTAAAAACTACTTGGAAATCACTGAATCTGCTTTAAATATTAATACCAAAATTTAGAAAAAAATATCAATCACAGAAACAATTATTTTCTGAAACTAAAATGGGAACATCTTCAAGTGTGGATAAACGCAGACAAGTCAGAGGTGGGAATTCATTCAGCTTCAGAAGACAGCTTTCATTAGCAATGAAGTCATCACTGGGATGCTTTGCATAAATTTAGAAGAACAGTTCTAAGGACATGTCCTATAGGTCGTCTTAGAAGGACTGGAAGAAACACATTATACCTATATCGTTGAAACTGGTATAGGAAAGGATAAACATTCCAGCACAGTCTTTGCTAATGGCCTCAATCAATTCCTAAACTTCTCCCTTCCTGTCTATGATTTTGCTATGGGACAGATCACCAATACCTTCTTCCTTCAGCCAGGTCAGTGGTAGATTCCATTTTCTTTGACTGTTGTGGATAAGTTACCTTCTTCCATGACATTCTTTGAAACTTAGAGCACTCACTGCTAGCTGAAATACACTATTAGAGCAAGTATAATTTCATCTGATGCTAAGGTCAGACCAGCTCAGGGATAGCAGGAAATCATGATTGGAAAACAGATAAATTTCCCATAATAACCATAAACCCTGTAGATCTCTTCTCTAACTTTGTTGTTGCTGCTGCTGTCCACATGGAGCCATGAATCTCAAGGCTACTATTGATTAAAGGCAATACGCTCCTTCTGAGACGATACAAATTCAGTTAGACTGTGATTTTAGTGGCTATAAATATAAAGTAAATTTCCTGACTGTTTCACTAACTGGCACCTTAACTATGAAGGCAAATGGAACTCCTGTGATTAAGTAAATTGATGCGTATAAACACAAAGTCAAGTAGCCTGTGAATGAAACTAAATGCGCTGAGTCCCTTACGATCACGATCCCTTCAAATATTAATCTAACAGCTTAAGATGACTACGATAATTTTATTTATTCGATTTAAGTTCTCCCTCATATCGACACTTGCTGCTGTGTGACTGTGAACACTCCTTTGCTAATCCCTCTCATGATCAACCCTACTAAGCAATCTCTATCAATTTAGCCTTTCCCTTAGATGATGTAAATCCAAGCTCCTACAAACTGGAATCCAACAAAATTGCAATAGCCATAGTTTACAGCATAGCAAACTTTCAATATCTAATAGCAGTAAGCTGTTTACTAACAATAAGAAATGGCCCTTCTCAATCAGCAAGTAGGTATGGTTAACACATCTCAACCTCCAATGATGACGGCAGCTGGAGGTGGCAGAACATATTTATGAAGAAACTATCCTTCCTCGAAAATCAGCTGAACCACATTGGATTTCTTTGTGTTAGTCTCTCTTTTGATGAACTTTATGCGTTTTTGTGAAAAATCCGCCTCTTAACTCTAATTTTTCTGAAAATGATTCTCAAAAACAATAATGCCTCTAATGTACCCTTCATAAATAAATTTTGTGATTATTGTGTGACAAAATGTGAAAAAATCTGTGTCTTCGATTAATTTAATCTATTTACTAATCAAGTTCAATACATCTCTCAAAGACAAAGTAAACGTTACAGACTAAAAATTTCATTCATATTTTCGATATTCATTAAGATTTGGATATTTAATTCACCTTAAGAGTTGATTTTTTTGGAGAGAAAGATTGCGAAAAAAAAAATGTGTAAATGGCTTTATTATTATTTATTAAGTTTGAATAATTTCCAAATTTGGAAACGAAATAAAACTCTCAGAAGATCTCTTGAGTATTTGCAATGGAAGGGGGGAGGGGGGAGAGAGAGAGAAGCTTGTAATTCGAGCTTTGTTACAACCTGGGTGCTGGAGAGAGTGATTAAAAAAGCCTCGAATTTGATTGTAAAACAGCACAATAAAATACCACAAAAGGAATCTAAGAAGTAATTACTTTGGGGTAAAGTTTTTCTTCTTTAATTAACAGGAATACCTGAATAAAGGATATTAAAACGATTTGAAAAGCACTAGAGAGGATCCAATTAAATCGCAAAAAAATAGATAACAATATATTAAAACAAACCAATTTCTGCAAATAAATGGGAACCTCTTCAAGTGTGGATAAGCGCAGATAAGTTAAAGGTGGAATATTTGTCCAGCTTCAGAAAACCGCTTTCATTAGCAATGAAGTCATCACAGGGATGCTTTGCATAAATCTAGAAGAACAGTTCTAAGGGCATGTTCTGTAGATTGCCTTGGAAGGATTGGAAGAAACACATTATACCTATGTCATCCACACTGGTTCAGGTAAACATAGGCATAGAAGGACAGTCCATGCTAATGGTTTCAATCAATTTCTGAACTTCTCCCTTCCTGTCTATGATTTTGCGATGGGACAGATCACCGACACATTCATCATTCAGCCAGGTCAGTGGTAGATTCCATTTTCTTTGACTGTTGCTGATAAGCTACCTTCTTCTATGACATACTTTGCGACTTAGAGCACTCGTTGCTAGTTGAAATATACCCTCAGAGCAAGCATACTTTCATCCGATGCCAACGTCAGACCAGTGCAGGGATTACAGGAAATCATGATTGGATAACAGATAAATTATCCCTAAGTACCATCAAGCATGTAGATCTCTTCAACTCCTTCGATTTGTTGTTGTTGCTGCTGCTCACACGGAGCCATGAATCTCAAGGCAACTACAGATTAAATGCAATACGCTCCTTCTGAGACGATTAAAATTCAGCTAGACTGTGATTTTAGTGGTTATAAATATAAAGTAAATTCTCTGACTATTTCATTAACAGGGAGTTTAGTCATGAAGGCAAACAGAACTGCTGTAATTAAGAATATCGATGCGTATAAGCAAATCGTCAAGTAACCTGTAAATGGAGCCAAATGTGCTGAATCCCTCTCGATCACGATCCCTCCAAACGTGAACCTAACTGCTTAAGGTGACTACATCCGCTATACTTATTCGATTTAGGTTCTCCCTGAAATTGACACTTGTTGCTGTGTAAACGTGAACGTTCCTTTGCTAATCCCTCTCATGATCAACCCTACTAAACAATCTCTATCAGTTTAGCCTTTCCCTTAGATGATGTAAATCTAAGCACCTGCAAACTGGAATCCAACACAGTTGCAGTAGACATAATTTACAGCATAGCAGACTCTCTATATCCAATAGCAGCAGGCTGTTTACTAACAACAAGAAATGGCCCTCCTCAACCAGCAAGCAGATATGATTAATACGTCTCAAGCCCCAATGATGACAGCTGCTGGAGGTGGCAATACATATTTATGAAGAAAATAATAATAAACCAAAATAAAAATCATAAAATTCTACTTAAAAATAGATATTTTTTATTAATTTCATATTATTTTGTTGTTCATGGAATATCTTCTGAGTTTGCTACCTACGCATGGCAAGCTAACTTTTTTGTATTCAAAATGAAATCACATTCTTTTTTTGCATATTTTTCTGACATCAAGAGAAGTTTTTTAATTGAACAATTATTATTGAAATACTTAAATTAATAAAACTTTAAAGGTTTCTGCAGCTAAACAAGTGTTTCTCTGAATAAGCTCTATACTCAATCTATGTAACTCACATGAAACCTAATCTGTTGTCAAGATTCATTCAAAAATTTGGTAGAAGGCTGACTGTAGAAATAAATAAAAGTCAAAGAAGAGTAAATATTTGTATTTTAACTGCTAGAAAGTGAGAAATGAAAAAAAAATATTCAAAAATAATTCAACAAAGAACAAAGGAATAAGTAGCGAACAGAATATGAGTCCCACAGAAGCAAATCTTAAGGAATTGGTAAAATTATTTTTGATAGCTAAGTTAACCTCATTGATATTTGTGGATTTTTAGAAGTTAGTTAGTGTACCTTTAACGAAGTCGAAATATGACTCATAGTCAGTGTAGGACATTTGTTATCAGAGAGATGATTACATTACAAAAAGATATTGATAAAAAGATGGTAGAATTATGGATTTTTTCTAAAGATAATGCTCCTTGCTATCAATAAATGTATCCTAACAAGATGGATACTATTCTCTAAAAGAAACTCTCTAAGTAAGTATCTTGGGAGCAAGTAGTCAGTTTGATTTTTCGTATCTATTGTGAATTTATTGAAAATCAGAAAGACGATTAGAAAGTGATTTATCTCTCTTATGGTTTTTCAAAATCTTCGAAATTACATTAAAAAAACTCTTTCTAAAATATCTTGCGTGAAACTCAAATTAGCTAATTTTGTTATGATTCTACTTGGTCAGGGTTGGGAATCCAAGACAGCTTTCAAATTTAAAATAATTTTTTTTACATCTCTCTTGCCTATGAAAATCTGTGATTAGCTGGTTAATTATGCTAATTATTTCTTGTTAGGCAGCTAAGAAACCTTATTTCTACAGTCAAAGGAGTGGTTTTGGTTGTCAACGTGAAAATAGCATGGTGAAAGTCATCTTTTTCAATGGTATCATTTAGTGGAAGAGCCGCATGGTAGCTCTGCCACTTATTTTCTTGAAATCAGCAAAATTGGCTTGACGCTTTAGCATCCAGTTACCCTTAATACTGCGAAGATTAAATGGATGATGAAATCAAGATATTATTTATTATTATGATATGGGAGCTACTTAATCCTTTGGGAAATCTTTTGTGAATCAATTTCTTACCTGCTAATTTCCTAATTCGACACAAACTTTCAAGTCTACACTTTTCCAAAAAATAATACTCACTAAAACTACATTTCACAAAATATGGGAGGGAGTGAAAGCGTCGATAGGTGCACAAATCAAAAGATGCAGTTTACATAATGCTGCAGAAAAAAGAATTCTTTTCTGGTGGGATCTTTGCAGGGCTACTCTGTGTCAGCTTGAATAGGAGTTGGCAAATACAGAAGAACTTGCATCAAGCATGTCTATGGATGGGACATATTATTAAACTATTCTCTCCTAATTTATGATTTTTCTTCAGCGATCTCCAATTGAGATTATCTAAGTTACTCTGATTTGAGATAGAACTAAATCTCTCCTGCAGTGAATTCTATGTGTTTTATTAAGAATCCACCTCTTTTAGTCCCTAGCATGATTGATCCAGCAAATCCATCTGAGTTAGTCTATCAATATCCACCCAATTTCACTATTCTTTCTATTTAATCTCCTGCTGCTCTATAGCATTGGAATCCTTAAATACTTGAGTAAAGAAAGTTTTGCTAAGAAGAATCAACAACAATTTAATAAATACAGCTAGAGGTTTAAATAGAATAATAGTAGATTTACATGCAACAAGCGGAGATCTTCAATAATACTCAATAATCTTTGCTTGACGAAGAAACTGATAAACTTAAAGATAAACCTGCTTATCTTTGATTAGCAAAAGAAGACCACATGACAAGATAGTTATTTAGTAAATAGAATAGAAAGGGCTAAATGATTTCTTCTAATGAAAAAAATAATCTAAAAAAACAAAGTTGTCTCAAATATATTCTTCATAACAAATTTATCTATTATTGTATGTTAAAAAATGAAAAGATCAATCATCAGTTCACTTCAATAATTGATCTATATCCATGAATATTTTAGGTTGCTTTGTTAATAGCTCTAGATCATTAGTTAAGGTTTGCAGGATTTTTTCTTTATGCTTCTTTTTTAATAATCTACATTAGCTATTCATTAGGTAATATTGGCATTATTTTAGACACCACATTGGGGTTTAGCATTCCCTAAGTGAAAATTATGATTTTATATTCTTTTTACTCTCCAGTTTAATCTTGAGGTAGATTATATTTTCTTCCTCTTCTTCGATTTATCTTTCTTGACATTTCATAGCTTTTGAGAGTTTGAGAAATTGTAATTTATCTCCCAATATTTTTTTTTATTGAAAGTTTTTTTTACACCCACACAATTGTATTAAAAATCCACAAAGGCGAGAGCAGTCATATGCCTGATGTACGTAGCTATTGAAATCGTAGCTTTCCTAGAAAGCCAGCTAAATCACATTGGATTTCTTTGTTTTAGTCTCTCTTTTGATGAACTCTATGCGTTTTTGTTAAAAATCCACCTCTCTTAGCTCCAATTTTTGTGAAAATGATTCTCAAAAACAATATTGTCTCTAAAATATCCTTCATAAATAAATTTTGTGATTATTGTGTGGTAATATGTGAAAAAACAAATCACTTCGATTAATTTAATCTATTTACTAATCAAGTTCAATAAATCGCTCAAAGACAAAGTAAACGTTACAGACTTAAAGTTTCATTCATATTTATAGATATTCATTAAGATTTGGACATCTAATGCGCCTAAAGAGTTTAGTTTTTTTGAAGAGAAAGAATGCTGAAAAAAATGTGTAAAAGGCATTATTATTAATTCATTAAGTTTGAATATTTTTCAGAATTTGGAAAATAAATAAAACTCTCAGAAGATCTCTCAGTATTTGCATGGGAGGGGGGGAGGCTTGTAATTCGAGCTTTGTTACAACCTGTGTGCTGGAGAGAGTGATTAAAAAAGCCTCGATTTTGATTGTAAAACAGCATAATAAAAGGCCACACAAGGAATCTAAGAAGTAATTACTTTGGGGTTTTGTTTTCCTTCTTTAATTAACAGGAATACCTGAATAAAGGATATTGAAACGACTTGAAAAGCACTAGAGAGGATCCAATTAATTAAATCACAAAAAAATAGATAACAATAAGATAATAAAACAAATTAATTTCTGTAAACAAATGGGAACCTCTTCAAGTGTGGATAAGCGCAGATAAGTTAAAGGTGGAATATTTGTCCAGCTTCAGAAAACAGCTTTTATTAGCAATGAATCCATCACAGGGGTGCTTTGCATAAATCTAGAAGAACAATTCTAAGGGCATGTTCTGTAGATTGCCTTGGAAGGATTGGAAGAAACACATTATACCTATGTCATCCACACTGGTTCAGGTAAACGTAGACGTAGAAGGACATTCCATGCTAATGGTCTCAATTAATTCTTGAACTTCTCCCTTCCTGTCTATGATTTTGCGATGGGGTAGATCACCGACACATTCATCCTTCAGCCAGGTCAATGGTAGATTCCATTTTCTTTGACTGTTGCGGATAAGTTACCTTCTTCTATGACATACTTTGAGACTTAGAGCACTCGCTGCTAGTTGAAATACACCCTCAGAGCAAGCATACTTTCATCCGATGCCAACGTCAGACCAGTGCAGGGATTACAGGAAATCATGATTGGGTAATAGATAAATTATCCTTAAGTACCATCAAGCCTGTAGATCTCTTCAACTCCTTCGATTTGCTGTTGTTGCTGCTGCTCACACGGAGCCATGAATCTCAAGGCTACTACAGATTAAATGCAATACGCTCCTTCTGAGACGATTAAAATCCAGCTAGACTGTGATTTTAGTGGCTATAAATATAAAGTAAATTCTCTGAATATTTCATTAATAGGGAGTTTAGTCATGAGGGCAAACAAGGCTATTGTGTTTAAGGAAATCGATGTTTATAAGCAAATCGTCAAGTAGCCTGTGAATGGAATCAAATGTGCTGAATCCCTCTCGATCACGATCCCTCCAAACGTGAACCTAACTGCTTAAGGTGACTACATTCGCAATACTTATTCGATTTAGGTTCTCCCTGATATCGACACTTGTTGCAGTGTAAACGTGAACGTTCCTTTGCTAATCCCTCTCATGATCAACCCTACTAAGCAATCTCTGTAAGTTTAACCTTTCCCTTAAATGATGTAAGTCCAAGCACCTGCAAACTGGCATCCAACATAGCTGCAGTAGACATAATTTACAGCATAGTAGACTCTCTATATTCAATAGCAATAAGCTGTTTACTAACAATAAGAAATGGCCCTCCTCAACCAGCAAGCAGTTATGATTAATACATCTCAAGTTCCAATGATGACAGCTGCTGGAGGTGGCAATACATATTTATGAAGAAAATAATTATAAACCAAAATAAAATCATATTCTTTTGTTGTTCATGGTATATCTTCTGAGTTTTCTACCTACATATGGCCGAGCTAACATTTTTGTATTAAAAATGAAATCATATTCTTTTTTTGCTTATTTTTCTGACATCAAGAGAAGTTTTTTAATTGAACAATTATTATTGAAATACCTGAATTAAAACTATAAAGGTTCCTGCAGCTAAACAAGTGTTTCTCTGAATAAGCTCTATACTCAATCTATGTAACTCACATGAAACCTAATCTGTTGTCAAGTTTCCTTCGAAAATTGGAGAGAAGGCTGACTGTAGAAATAAATAAAAGTCAAAGAAGAGGATAATATCTGTATTTTGACTGCTAGAGAGAGAAGTGAAAAATAGAAATGATTCAAAAAATAATTCAACAAAGAACAAATAAGTAGCTAACAGAATATGAGTCTCACAGAAGCAAATCTTAAAGCATTGGTAAAATTATTTTTGATCATTAAGTTAATCTCATTGATATTTGTGGATTTTTAGAAGTCAGTTAATGTACCTTCAGGAAAGTTGAAATATGACTCAAAGTCAGCGCAAGACATTTGTTATCAGAAATGATTACGTTGCAAAAAGATATTGATAAAAAGATGCTATAATTATGGATTTTTTCTAAAGATAAAGCTCTTTGCGATCATTGAAGGTATCCTAACAAGATGGATACTATTCTCAAAAAGAAACTCAATAAGTAAGTATCTTGAGAGTGAATAATAACATAAATTCCTATTTATCATTTTCAAAATCATCCTTTTCTTAAAAGTTAGGTGACCAAGCCAAGAAGAACATCCAGAAATCAGTGGATATGATAAAACGATTTCATCGAAAAATTCTATGAAAAGTTCTTGCCTGGAGCAAGTAAGCTAACAGACATACAGCGATTCTTTGCAGACAAAATCTACCGTTAAGAATTGTGGTCAGTGCTGATTTTTTATTGAAAATCAGAAAGACGATTAGAAAGTGATTATTCTCTCTTATGGGTTTTCAAAATCTTTGAAATTACATTAAAAAAACTCTTTCTAAATTTTCTTGCTTGAAACTCAAATTAGCTATTTTTTTTATGATTCCCTTGGTCAGGGTTGGGAATCCAAGACAGCTTTCAAAATTAAAATAAATTTTTTTACATCTCTCTTACCTATGAAAATCTGTGATTTCTTGTTCGGCAGCTACTGAACCTTATTTCTACATCAAAAGAGTGGGTTGGAGTTGTCAACGTGAATATAGTGTGCTCAAACTCATCTTTTTCAATGGTATTATTTAGTGGAAGAGCCATATGGTAGCTCTGCCACTTATTTTTTTGAAATCAGCCAAATTAGCTTGACGTTTTAGCATCCAGTTACCCTTAATACTGCGAAGATTAAATGAATGATGAAATCGAGATATTATTTATTATTATGATATGGAGGCTGCTTAATCCTAGGGGAATCTTTTGTGAATCAATCTCTTACCTGGTAATTTCCTAATTCAAAACAAATTTTCAACTATACTCATTCCCAAAAAATAATACTCACTAAAACTACAATTCACAAAATATGGGAGGGAGGGAGTGAAAGCGTCGACAGGTGCAGACAAAACAAAAGATGCAGTTTACATAATGCTGCAGAAAAAAGAATTCAACTCTGGTGGGATCTTTGCAGGGCTACTTTGTGAAAGCTTGAATAGGAGTGGGCAAATACAGAAGAACTCGCATTAACCATGTCTATGGATGGAACATGTTTTTAAACTATTCTCTCCTAATTTATGATTTTTCTTCAGTGATCTCCAATTGAGATTATCTAAGTTAATCTGATTTGTGATCGAATTAAATCTCTCCTGCAGTGAATTCTATTTGTTTTGTTAAGAATCCACCTCTTTTAATCCCTATTATTATTGGTTCAGATAATCTATCTGAGTTAGTCTATCAATAACCACCCAATTTCACTATTCCTTCTATTTAATCTCCTACTGCTCTCCAGCATTGAAATCCTTAAACACTTGAGTAAAGAAAGTTTGGCTAAGAAGAATCAACAACAATTTAATAAATACAGCTGAAGGTTTAAATAGAATAATAGCAGATTTACATGCAACAAACGGAGATTTTCAATAATACTCAATAACCTTTGCTTGATTAAGAAACTGATAAACTTTAAGAAAAACCTGCTTATCTCTGATTGGCAAGAGAAGACCACATGACATGTTAGTTATTTAGCAAATAGAATAGAAAGGGCTCAATGATTTCTTCTAAAGAAAAAAATAATCTAAAAAACAAAGTTGTCTCAAATGTACCCTCCATAACAAATTTAGCTATTATTGTATGTTAAAAAATGAAAAGATCAATCACTTTTTTTCTTTAAATTTTCATGCTAAGTAAGCTCGATGAATTAATCAAGGTGAAGTAAATGTTAAAGATTTTTAGATTTATTAAGGTCTAGAAATATTCATTAAAGTTTGGAGGTAAGTGTTTTCTATTACTTTGTCCATGGGTGGTGGGGAGGGGATTTACTCTTGCTATTTTTCAACGAAAATAATACAAAGATAACAGTCAACAAGTCTATTATTTTGATGTGTTTTAGGGAAATGCTTAGAATTTTTCTCCTATTTTAGATGAATAATAAATAAAGGAAATGAATGGGTGTTTTAGATTGACAAAAAAGCTAAATATATTTTTATTTTGAAAAGTTAGAGAAAAACAGTTTACTGTTTCCATAATAATTCGTTTGGTTAAATGTGTAAGATAAAATATATCTCTCAAGCATCAGTTTATTGGAAAAATGCTTGTAATTTCGAGCTTTGAAAAATAAAATAAAATAAGCAATTAAAAAAACTATTATTTTTTGAAACTTATATGGGAACATCTTCAAGTGTGGATAAACGCAGACAAGTCAGAGGTGGAATATTCATTCAGCTTCAGATGACTGCTTTCATAAGCAATGAAATCATCACAGGGATGCTTTGAATAAATCTAGAAGAACAGTTCTAAGGGAATGTCCTTTAGATCGCCTTGGAAGGATTGGAAGAAACACATTTTACCTATGTCGTCTAGACTGGTTCAGGTAAGAACAGTCATTCAACTACAGTCTATGCCAATGGTCTCAATCAATTCCTGAATTTCTCCCTTCCTGTCTATGATTTTGCTATGGGACAGATCACCAACACATCCTTCCTTCAGCCAGGTCAGTGGTAGATTCCATTTTCTTTGACTGTAGCGAATAAACTACCTTCTTCTCAATGATATACTTTGTAACTTAGAGCACTCGCTGCTAGCTGAAATACACCCTCAGAGCAAGCATAATTTCATCTGATGCCAACGTCAGACCAGTCCAGGGATAGCAGGAAATCATGATTGGATAGCAGATAAATTTTCCAATAATATCCATAAACCCTGTAGATCTCTTCTACTCCCTAACTTTGTTGTTGTTGCTGCTGTTGCTGTTGCCCACACGGAGCTATGAAACTCAAGGCTACAATAGATTAAAGGCAATACTCTCCTTCTGAGACGATAAAAATCCAGCTTGACTGTGATTTTAGTGGCTATTAATATAAAGTAAATTTCCTGACTGTTTCACTAACTGGCACCTTAGTTATGAAAGCAAACAGGACTGCTGTGATTAAGAAAATCGATGGGTTTTAACAAATTGTCAAGTAGCCTGTGAATGGAACCAAATGTACTGAATCCCTTTAAATCACCATCCCTCCAAACGCGAATCTAACAGCTTAAGGTGACTTCATTCGCTTTTCTTATTCGATATAAGTTCTCCCCGATATTGACACTTGTTGCTGTATGAGCGTGAACATTCCTTTGCTAATCCCTCTCATGATCAACCCTACTAATCAATCTTTGTAGGTCTAACATTTCCCTTAAATGATGTAAATCCGAGCACCTGAAAACTGGAATCCAGCATAGTTGCAGCAGACATAATTTACAACATAATAGACTCTCAAAATCCAATAACAGTAAGTTGTTTACTAACAATAAGAAATGATCCTTCTCAATCAGTAAGCAGGTATGGTTAACACAACTCAGCCTCCAATGATGACGGCAGCTGGAGGTGGTAATATATATTTATGAGGATAAAAAATGGTATGATATTAAAATAACTTTTCACGATTCCTTCTTGATAGTGAACAAATACACAAAAAACATCTACATTTTTAAATAAATAAAATATTATTTATGTTGTAAAATTTATAAACTTCATCTTTTTCTTCAAATATTTTCCTGAATTCTTTCTAGATTTCTCTAATTAAAGTAAAAGAGGCTTGCTGAAAAAATTTAATTACTAAATTTTTTATTCAAGATATTCATTTAAATAATTGTAACTTGATTGCCACAAATTTATTTATTAAAAAATTAAGATCTTCTGTAATTAAATATTTGAAGGCTTTTATGGCAATTTTGTAACCGTTCTTTGAAATCTATTTGAATAAGTAAAAACATCTTTTTGAAGAATCTATTTTAACTGAAAATCAACATATTAATTATAGATTGCAGACAAAAGGCCAATACGCAAGTAAATCTTATTTAATTCCACAAGCAGTGGGGATACTTAAGAGAAACACAGTGAAGGATTACCTATTTCAAATATGTAATTGAGAACTGAAAAAAATTAGAAAAAAGAAAAAGAATTAAAAATAATAAAAAACTAGAATTCCTTTAGCGATCAATTATTTCATAAAATTCTAATGGAAACTCAAAAATTCTAAGAATATATTGAAAGGATTTCAATAAACTCATAAAATCTTGAATAACTGATGGAGAAACTACAATAAACACCTAATTAATTAATAGATTCAATTAATTTAAATAAAACTAGGAATAATATTTGTGAGAATGATGCAAAGTATTTAGGAGAAGAAATTTCAAAGTGTGTTACTCTCACTTATTTAAATCTAGATCTCTATGAGAAGAGTATTGGTGAGAATGGTGCAAAGTATTTAGGAGAAGGACTTTCGAAGTGTGTTGCTCTCACTTTTTTAAATCTAAATCTCAGATATAATAGTATTGGTGAGAATGGTGCAAAGTATTTAGGAGAAGGAATTTCAAAGTGTGTTATTCTCACTTCTCTAAATCTAGATCTATTCAGAAATAGTATTGACGAGAATGGTGCAAAGTATTTAGGAGAAGGACTTTCGAAGTGTGTTGCTCTCACTTCTTTAAATCTAAATCTCAGGTATAATAGTATTGGTGAGAATGGTGCAAAGTATTTAGGAGAAGGAATTTCAAAGTGTTTTACTCTCACTTCTTTAGATCTAAATCTTATTTCGAATAGTATTGGTAACAATGGTGCAATGTATTTGAGAGAAGGCATTTTTAAGTGTATTAATCTTACTTCTTTAAATCTAAATCTCAGGTATAATAGTATTGGTGAGAATGGTGTAAAGTATTTAGGAGAAGGAATTTCAAAGTGTGTTATTCTCACTTCTCTAAATCTAGATCTATTCAGAAATAGTATTGGCGAGAATGGTGCAAAGTATTTAGGAGAAGGATTTTCAAAGTGCGTTACTCTCACTTCTTTAAATCTTAATCTGTTTTTGAGTAGTATTGGTAACAATAGTGTAAAGTATTTAGGAGAAGGAATTTCTAAGTGTGTTTCTCTCACTTCTTTAAATCTAAACCTCAGTGAGAATAGTGTTAGTGAGAACGGTGCAAAGTATTTAGGAGAAGGGATTTCGAAGTGTGTTACTCTCATTTCTTTGAATCTAGATCTCAGTAAAA
>Ga0302271_10001965_pt1 | contig 19031 bp, 10 predicted proteins | sample III_Bog_N1_1_FD_198767 | JGI IMG/M metagenome (GOLD analysis project Ga0302271, IMG submission 198767) | Peat permafrost microbial communities from Stordalen Mire near Abisko, Sweden - III_Bog_N1_1 | ecosystem: Environmental > Terrestrial > Soil > Wetlands > Peat | place: Sweden: Abisko...
AGAACCTCCGTTCCCAGAGCTGGTCAACTTGGTTATCACCACAGAACTGAGACCAACAAGAAGGTCTACAGAGTCGGAAAGGCTGGTGATCCCTCCAACGCTTCCACTTCCGGTGATGTTACCGACAAGGCTATCACCCCTCTTGGTGGATTCCCTCACTACGGTGTCGTCAACAACGACTTCCTCATGGTCAAGGGATGCACAGTTGGTCCCAAGAAGAGAGTCCTCACCCTCAGAAAGTCTATCATCACCCAAACTAACGGAGCTGCTAAAGAAATCATCAACCTCAAGTTCATCGATACCTCCTCCAAAATTGGTCACGGTAGATTCCAAACCGTCGAGGAAAAGGACAAATTCTTCGGAAGAGACAGAACCAAGGTTCAAGCTTGATTTAAACAATTTTTGTGTTTACATCTCCACTGTTTTTTACAAAATGCCCCAAGTCTATTTAAATCTCTCATACGATACGTTCTTATATCCCACAACCATTTTTTATTATTCTTTTACCATAGAAAAAGCAAATAATATTATTCAAAAAAGAACTTTTTTATGCATTTCATAGATTTATCATTTCTTATTTTGAATTAAAGATAAACTGAATTAAGCAATTCATCGAAAAACTCATTTTTAAGTAAGAAAAGCTATTTTTTCTCTCCTCTAATTGCATCTATTTCAGTCTCACTCGATCATAATTTTTGAAAATAATATTGTCTCTTTTGGTTATTCACCCAATGATCTTATTCAAAGAAATTTAATCTTATTTTTTTTCATTGACTTACCATGCATAGAAAAGAGACATACCTACCGAAATGATCCATATTCCAGGATAAGTCTGTAGATAATTCCCTTAATCAGTTTTAAGAAAATACTAAAAAAATACCTCCAATCAGCTTTTAAAGATTTAGAACAATTCAAAATTTCAAGATTATTTGAAGATAAATCACATTGAAATGCTTATTTTAGAAGTTCACGGTATTAATAATCACTATGATAAAGCGCAAAATTGATCCCATGCTGTCTGGAAAACATCGAAAAATACAACAACAAAAATGAATTATTCTCAAATTATTTGTCAAAAAGAATAATAATATCCAAAGTAGTAAGTGATTGACATACGAATACATAACGTGATCTCCAACTTAACCCCAAGGGCAGAACATAAATCATACTTATTGTTGTAAAATAACGATAAATTAATATGGTAACTGTTTCTACATTAGGTTTCCCTTCGAAATACTTTGTGTTTCTGCTCTTTCGTTCACTCCTCATTCTACTTACTCTGAATATAAATAGAGGACCCTCTTACTTCATTGTTACCGTCATTTTTCCAAATTCCAACCCAAACTGCCTATGTGATTTTGAATGGTGTGGGAGGTAGAAAATAGAGATTATTCAACCGCAAAATTACTCCAATAAGAATGGATTCTCTATTTTAATAAAAATGTCTTTTTTTATGATTCGTTTTTGTTTAGTAATAAATAACATTCAACTTACTTGTAAAATGATCATTCATTTGAATGAAACATATTTATTTCTTTTGAATCGCATTAATGCAAAAATAACTCTTTGAATTTTCTGCCTTTTTCTAATTCACGCCAGTTAAATTATGGTTTTAATAAAATTGTATATGTTCATTCAAATTGCTCCAATTAAATAATGATGTTCTTTTTAATTTTACTAACTTGCCATAGAGCAGCATACATTGATAGTATGTGATCGATCCCCCCAAGAAGGAAGAGCAGATAAATCAAATTGGGTTTGCTACTAGACTAAAGAAAGAATGTGAATTGATTAAATTGAGTTTGTAAGTATCATTCTACTTATCTTAGTAGTTCATAAAAGATAATCAAAATAATGAAAACCCAAACCATCTACCCTCCCTCATCCCTCTTATTTTTAATATCAATAAACGGAATAAAAAATAAGCTTGAAATTCCTCTAAAATAATTAGTTTAGAGAGAGAGCATTCAAGTGTTGTATTCGCTTACATAAATGAGAAATTAACAAGCTGGATAATATCCTCCTAGACCAAAGAATGATTTAAGTGACTAGCCTAAAAGTCGCAGCTAGTCTCACAATAAGTAGACAGTGAACCTAGGAACGAATCCTTTCATGGATTCAATAGAAACACATGTAAGAAAAGAGATTAGTTGAAATGGCTTTTATTATGAATTGAATTATGCTAAAAGGTGTATCAACATAATTGTTTTTTGCTTTTTCTTCTCAGAACAGTGAATCTGTGAATGAATTTTAAGATTGGTTTCTGCGTCCTGAGGAACAGTCTCCATAATTAAGTAGCCACATTCCTTCTCGTGAGACTATCCACATAAGCTCAGCGAGATTGAGAGCTTAGAGCAGCGAAAAAAGCAATGCAAAATTGAGTGCTCCTTTTACCAGAAAGAATTTAAAGAATCTACTCAATCAAAAGGAGAAATCTCCTAGAAATGATGTAAATTCACAAGATAGTGAATTCACTCTTCAGGATTCTGTAACCGATGAAAACCCTAATGTAGAGGTGAAAGTTAAGAAATTGAATACAAATCGCTCAGAATCTAAATTAGATTCCTTCAAGAAGAACATAGCTGCGAGCTTAAGATGCAAATAGGAAAGTCCTCAAGCACCTATTAGGCAAGATGCCAGTTCGAATGGTAGCATTCAGATAAGCAACCTGCTTAAATAGACTTAACAAGGACAAGCTCTTGCTAAATCAACCTCAACACCACCATTTGTGCTGATCCCATTCTAAGAGCATACTAACCAAAATACTAGGTTTCCTGCAGAAGCATTTCAAAAACCAGCTGACTCTTATGTACCTCTACCAGCAAGGAATGGGATCACATAGTTTCCAGCTTATTAACTGTCTCAAAACAATGAGAATTCTTCCATACATTCTACATATTTTGATGATCATTTTAGCAACCCTCCATAGCAAAATAACTCTTCATTCTTTCATCCATAATAGAATTCCACTTTTATTCCAAGATAACTTCCTGAATTCTCAAACTCTGCAAGCTCTCAGCTACTTAAAAACTTCTCTAACTCAACCATTCAGATCCCAGAAAACTCTCCTCAAACGATTCCACTTTTTCTTCGTATCGATGAATATTCCAAAAATATGAGAACCCCAAATGAACCAATAAGATCCAAATCTACAGGTATTCGTGGGAGTTAGAGTTCCAACCCTGCAAGAGCACTTAAAGATCTTCACATGATTTCGTAGGAATCATAAGGATTATTTGTACAAGCTAATAATTCTTGTAATACAACTAGTGAATAAGTTTGGTAGAAATAATCTTCTTAGACAAACATTACAGCTATTACTCCTGGAAGAAATGACTAATTAAATGAAAAAGAATAGCTTCAAATGGCTCCTGTCTAATTCTATCGAAATGACCCAAATTATAATAAAAGTAAATGCAATAATTCTCTGAATTTCCCTAAGAAAATATCCAATCCAGCTAACTTCTCATGGAATCCAAGTTAAATGGATTAGACTTCGAATGGTATGAAAAATTAAATTACAAAACAAAACGAGGTATCTTCATAAATCAACATACTAAATCTACGAGTATCTAATTCCCTTCATTCCCAAGAAATAAGAGATATCTAGTAATAATAATAAACCCAGAAAGACTTTAATAATATTAATATTTCCAATTAATGCATGGATAATAATTCTACTTGCAACAGAGAATCGACAAGAACGCAATCCTAAACATAACCTTTATACTAATCATCGTTTATTAGAAATTCTAGTTAAGTTCAGCTTAGTATCCCATCAGCTTCTGTAAATCTAAATTATTCCAATATCATTTAGTAATATAACAATGCTCCACATCTCTAGCAACAATAGTAATAACAATTGAGGAAATCTCCTTCAGAATTGCCTAAGAGTATTCTAAATTAAAATTATTTACTGAATTAGTAATAAAAAATAACCTTGAATAGAGATACAACCTCAATTATGGATTCAACAAACAATAAGACAGTTTCTCAATTATAACAAATGTACATACCAACACAATATCAAAGACAAAGTGAAGTTTAATCAGATAAATCTCGCCTTATTGATTAAGATTCTTTCAATTAGTCCAGAGTAGGCATGAATATAACCTAAGAAAAGGAAAAGTAGTTTTAAGTAGCTGATAGTGCCCTTAAATCAGTTAGGGTCTACTCCGCTGAAAACTCTCCTTAGATTAACCTGAATAGCACCCCTTCAAGCTGGCTTAGTCATTTAAATGTTAAAGCATCTCCTTCCTTACATTCTAATATTAGAAACAATGGAAATAAACTCCAAGATCCTCTTTCAACTGCTACTTCTATCTCAGCTGAAAACTCAGCAGCAACATTTAAAGAACTTACAAAAGCCAGTTCAGCAGGAAAACCTAGCTACCCTCTTGTACTTATTTAATCTAAAAACCCTACAGATCATCCTTTATATGTACAGCAAGTTGATGATATAATTAAACAATTCAAGGTAAATAAACCCTAATTTGATTAGTACACTAGCAAGACTAATGTTACCAAGAAAAAACCAATTATTGCAGTTAAGCTGCACTCCGCTGGAATTCCACCTTAAGGCTTCATCTCAAAATATATAAAGTGATATGACAAGACAAAAAGTGAGTGAATTGCTAGAATATTATGAATGTAGATTGCATTTAATAAGGACATTTCTCTAAAAATCAATGAAGGCACAGCAACAATAATTTTGATGTTTTTTATTTCTTTATTTTTCTCTGAAAAAATGAGGAAAATCTAAATAAAATGTATAACTAAACAACTACTACTTTGTAAAACCAGGCATTTTTATTTTTCATATTTTCTCTTACAAAAAGTGATAGACATTTTACTACTTACAATTTCAAACCAATTCATATCTAGATTTATTAACTCACTTAATATTGTTTGTTTAAAGAAAGATTCTATTATGCGTTTAAGAAATTGCTTATCTTTCTTCCTTTTGTTTTTTTTGAAGAGACTTGTAATTTTCGAAGAATCTCCGTATTTTCTACCAAATCCAAGGGAAATACCTTTTGTTTATGAATCTTTGTTTGAAAGTAAATGTGATAATATGTCTCAGAATTATTTGAATTTTTCGATGTGTTCCTCGAGTATTTAAATAGCTTTATCTTTTTCTGATATCTTTTATTCCATCTAAGCTATTGCTCGTCTTGTGGTATCTAATTCTGTCTGAAAATCTTCAGCTTATCTTTTCTTTCGCTGGATTTCAATATTCACATCGATGAATTGTGATTCTAGAATCTTTTTCTCTTCTAACAGTTTATCCTTGTATTTTTCGATGTCTTCTTTTGTTTCAAGGTTTTCTAGTGGAGTTCCCATTTCAGCATTTTTGAAATATTCAGCAGCTTCTTCACTTTCATTTTGCTATTCTGCTTATTTGAACACAGAAGTTAATCCTTCTTTGAATTCTTAATCGTTTTCTTATTTTATCTTTTCATATTATTCGATGAGCTCAGCGCATTCATTTTTCAAGAACTCGTACATATCCTCAGGGGTAAGTTCATCGCATTCTTCGCTGCTCATAGTTAGGCTATTTGTTTATTAGTGATTCTTTTTGGCACAGAGATTTGAAGGAAATTTTAATTATCTACAAATAATGTAATTTTGCTTGATTTGCCACAATGTTTTTTTTAAAGCAGTCACTAAAATGATAAGGACAATAGTACATCAAAAAAGATTTCAAGTATTTTCTTAAAAACATAACAATATGCTATTTAATCTTGGTTTTTCAGATTTGTCTGGAAAAAAAAAATAAGTGTAAATACTACAATGAATTTTACAGATAAAGGGAATAATAATTCGGTTTAAGAACAAAGGAAGCTTCTATGATATTCATTTGATGAAGAAAGAAAGCTAAAAATCAAGAAATTGATTAAAAAGAGAGAGAGAGAAATAAATGATAGATGGAATTTTCGTATTTCCTGTAGCTTATGTTTCTTTTTTCTTCACTTTTCAGTTAGAGCTCTGTATCCTTTCCAATCTGAAGGAGCTTTTCCACCACTCTCTTGGATAACTTCAAGAAGTGTGTTCGAAGGTCCATCAATGATTCCATTGCCTTTAAGCATAACCAATGTTTTTTCAAATATCGCTTTAGCTTGAGGCCATCTTCCTCCTATGTAATGATCGAATCCTTAAGTCCATTCTTAATAAAATTCCTTGAAACCAAAAAATCAAAAAGGATAAGATTAACTTTAAACAAACGAAAGCTTCAAAACAGCATACCTTTGTAAAGAATTCTCTCATAGCAACTAATTCTTTATCTTTCTCGAACCAATCTGCTGGTGTTTCTTTTCCAGCATTGATTGCATCTTTTAGTTTATTTCTCTTAAGTCGCTCAATAACTCTATGTTTCTTTTTGATAGACAGACTCAGATGTGCATTGTCAAACCGATCCTTTCCAACTTTTTTATCTACAATGTTATCGAGGTGGACGTCCACTGTGTACATGTCTGAATAGATAATTAGAGAAATTAAAAGGGAATAAAATCAATTTTTATTTTATTTTTGAAGTTATTTTTTTTAAAATAACTTCACTAAAAAAGAAATCTTGCTTACCGAGTGGCTCAATTGATCCCTTAACTGTGACTCTGTCAATGTGTCTTAGATGAGTTTAACATTTCTTAGAGAGGACATTAAACAGATGTCCACTATTGTTAAAAGAAAATATGAGCATCATTTTTAAGACTTTTACTTTCTTTTTTTTACCTAACTAATAATCCTGTTCCGAACTGCTTTGTGGCAGCTTCAAGACGAGAAGCCATATTCACATTCGGCGAAAGATACGATGCATCGATCTTAAAACTTGAACCAATTGCTCCTTCAATGGCCCATCCGACATGCAAACCGAACCCCATTTTGACTCTATAATTTTTCAGACGCTCATTAAGTCCTTTGTGATTACGATATTTCTATAGTTTTTTAGAAACCGTCAAGGATGCCATGATTTTGAGGAAGGCTATCACAGGAAGATCAGCAAAATTATGAACTCTCTTAGTGTCTTTGAGTTCAAGTACCCCTTGAGAATTCGGACCATACTCATTGTCGGGATATTTCCAGACTAGCAAAAACGCGTCACCTATGTTTTTGTTGGATTACCCAAGGAAAGCATCCACAGTTGAATGCGCAATTTCTGCTATTTCATTTACGAAAAGCATAACGCCTGTCTGGAGAACTTCCGTTGCATCAGTGAAATTTCTAATATCACAGAACCCAAAAATTGCTACGATTTTTTTCCCCGGAAGCATTGGATCTACGTCGCCACCTTTCGACATATTTGAAGCTATGATTTCGGAACCAGCTTCTCCGAATCCCAATGCAAGAAGCGCCCCGATTTTGATGATAAGTTTCTCGAGCACAACAGTTTCGTAGCCTTCTTGTTCTTTGATTTTTTGAAGTTCCTTAACTTTTCCATTAGCTGCGAGTTAATCTAGCGCTAATGCCTCTTGTTCTTCGATTTAAGCAGCTTCAAGTGGATTTTCTGCAATTCTTCTAACTTTTTTCATCATACTTTCAATAGGATTTAGCACAAGTGTTTCGACGTCTGAAGAAAATAGAATTGCTGCAGTTGAGAGGACAACAGAGACGAAGATTGTCCTAACAATAGAAAGAATGGCATTGATTTTATTGTCATCTCTTAAATCAGAAACAGCATATCCTTAGAGTTCTCCCTATTTTTAAAACGATTGGTTGAAGATGGCAATTAGAATAAAAAAAACACAAATATTGTTATTTGTACATCATAATTAGAAGTGTAATAATACTTGTCTTCATTTCTTAGATCGTCAACATTATCCCTCTTATCATTGAAGATCGCATTCGGATAGTTTTAGCAGCATGAGTTTGTTATTTAATTCAGCTGCACTGAGAGAATTGGGTTTCTTTCATCCTTTTAAAAAACAAAACAAAATTACAAATTGTCAAAGATGAATAACTTTCTTCTCTGTTTTACATTATGGAAAGAAAGATACAATTGCATGGATGCTTAAGTAAGAGCCACGTTACTTGGGAAATTTCTGTAAATCAATGAGAGTCCAACATCATAAGACGTTGAAGCTTCTGAATATGTCCCCGTATCGAACAGTGGGATGCTAATCATGATGCAGAGGACAATAATAATAACTCTTTGCGTCGTAAGGTCAGATAGCTTCTATCCTACTTTGCTCTCAGCTAGATCAGGATTTTTCTCTTTTTTCTTTTTTTTCTCTTTTTCTTCTCTCATCCTTTGAATCATCGTCGAGGATTTGGATTTCTTCCTAGAATTTGACCTGCGATGATTAATAGTCATGACTTCCTCAGCCATTTTCTTAACGTCTCTTTTCTCCGGCATCATATCATTTGTTTCTGATATGATAACACCATTATTATTTGCATTTTCTGCCTAGCGTGGAGTAACTGTAATCGGTGGGAGTTTTTGAATTTTGATGATTTTGATCTCATCAGATTATTTCTGTTCGGTTGAGGATTATTGATGTTAGATACCATCTTTTTAGCTTAACTTATCATCTCCTTCTTTGATGTCAGATTGTTGTCTTCCTGAAGGACTTTTCTGGAGAGTTTTCGTGATTTAATTTTTCATTATGACTTGATTGACTTTTTTCTGAAGTAAGGTCTTATTGGCTAAGATAATATCAAAATAACGAAGATTGAAATGAAGTGAGAGACAATTATTTTATCATATTTATTGTGATTTATTAAATTGTAATTGTATTATTTTATTCTATTTTATTTATGCATAATTTTACCTAATTCCACAGGCTACTGCTCTTCATTTTAAGCTTGATTTTGATCATTTTCTAATTATTGCAATCTTTCTGCTTCTGCTTGCAACCTTTATTAAGCTAATTTATATAACTTAACAAGTCGAATCAATCTAACGATTCTGACAACTCTTCCTGCTTTTGTCCCTACTCTAGAAGCTCTTCCCGCCCTAAAAAATTAAAAACACAGAAATTTATTGGATTGTCTCAAACTAGTTACTAAATTATTATTTTTCGAGCATTATTACTTTGCAAGTGAGGCAGCATTTGATGCTTTAGCTGTGCCTTAGGAGAATATTTAGTTTGAAATCCAACCAATATCGAGAATAAGTGATATAGTTGAGATAATGTCCAAATAGAAGAAAAAGCTGTTGAAATATCCTTTCTGCAAAATCAAAAAATAATCAAAAACCAACAATTTCAGTAATAGAGAGATAAATACGAAACTGCTTCCCAAACGATTAATCTCTCTCCCCCCCCCCTCCTCCCTTTAAAAATTTAATTAAGTTTTTTATCTAATCGCAAATCAGTTTTTTATTTTCTTCAAGAACTCTCTGCTTTCCCTATCTACTCTCTCCAAAGAATCTAAGGTAAAATTTATGAAACTGTATCGATCTTATTTTCTTCAAACTCTGCTTTCCTATAAAATCTTCAAATAAACTTACCTTGCAAATCGAAGTTGCTATTATTTCTACTGAGAAAGCACCAAGACAGACACAATTGAGATACCAGAAAACTGGATCACCTGAAGAATTCGTAACTAAAGTACGAACATCATCACCGAAAAGAGCATATATTGTGATGATTCCCATGGTTATTTAAGTGATTGGATTGTCAAGTACTTTCTCCATGTAAAACTAATAAGTTTTTAAAAGAAATACACATTAGAATAAAGAGAAGAAAAAAACAAAGAGAGAAGTTTCAATTCTTTTCTTTTCTTTACAAATAATATTCGTTTCAAACACAAAAATATCAATAAGTATGAATAAAATGGCTTCTTTAATATTTTTGTATGCTTTTGTTGTTTTGAAAAAATATTTAATTTTTTACCCTGAATTTCTATCCAAAATTCATATTCGCTGTTTCATCTTTCTACGTTGCCTGCCTACTTAAACCCTTCATTGATGGCGATGGTGAAGAAGAAGATTCTTATCTCCTTTAATCACTTTCACCATGTTATTCAAGCTATTCCTCCTCAGGAGACCGCTAATCTATAATTTATTCAGCATTCTTGTTGTGATGCTTTTTCTATTTTTACAATAATACAAGTTAACAATCAAACTTTTGAGTAATTACATAGACCAATTTCATAAAACGCTGCTGAGAATCAACATTCAAAGAAAAAATACACTATTAACAATATTTTTACACTATTCGAGGCACTTGAAAGGCTATCGTGATGAATAAGATTCTCTTCTGCTTAGCTCATTTGCTGTCAGCGAAAAGTCAACAAACGAAAATGTATTTCTTCTAATCTAAGTTTATCCTTTTTTTGTTGTTGTTGAGTTCTTCTCCCTTTTCAAACTTATACTACTTTTTTTGCTTGTTCTTTTGCAGTAATACTTGAAGAGAATCTTTTTTGTCTTAAAATAAGAAAGTTTTTTTTTCTCGCTTCGATTTATTACTTATTTATTTTTGTTTCTTAATCTTTATCGCCACCAGTGGGATGTTTGCAAGGGATTTTTTAAGAAAACCAAAGAATTTTTTTAAATAGTTTTTCATTAATTTTGTTCAAAACACTCACGCACACACACTCAAAACAACTCTCACTTAACACCACCAATTATCTATCTACTAATTATCCTCCTTTACTAGCTTGTCTGGTTATTTTTTTCCCTCAGAAGGATTAATAAACATTTTCCTTAAATTAAATAGATCTTTGGTTTTCTATTTACTTTTTTTTATTTGACTTTTCTTTCTCATTTTTACTTTCCAAAAATATTTATTTATCTCTTTGCCGTTTGTTTTAGATCAGTATTTTTCCGTCTAGAAAGATTCTTTTCTTTTGGTAGATTGATGTCTATCTGTACAACATTTAGTTCCTGCATACTTGTCTTTTTTCTTCTTATCTGATTAAATAAGTAACCATTAGCCTTAAGCATCCGTTCCATCTCCACACCAGTAAGAATGCAAATTACTCTCTTTTGTCATAATCGAAATCATAATTTCGTTGAATTTTCTTTCTTTTTTTTTTTGAGTCAATTTATTATTTTCATTCCTTTTTTTGAATTTAGCTCGAAATCAAACACATACACAATGAAAAGAATCACAAAAGGAATGAAGTCATAGAGTCTTACTTTATCTTTTAGTGACTTTCTAAGGAGAAGTAACTTTGGTAAAATTAAGTTTGTAATTGCGAGCTCAAAATTATTAAACCAGTAAATTATCCCCAAAAAAAAATGAGAATTCTACAAAAGCATCAGTCTCAAAAGATGATCTAAAATACAATATTTTGTATTGATCTGCTCATTCTTACTCTAAGGATTTAAAAATGTAGAGATAATAGCTATTTAATTTAAAAATGTAGTTTTATTTTAAATGTTAGATTTTTTAGTTGGAGCTTATTCTTTAATTCTTTTGAGTGAATTTTTAAAATTCATTTATTTTCGAGTTTTCCTGTCGATAATTAAAAATAAAAAGAAATTCAGGTTATTATGGCTTGAAGATTGATCACTTAGATTGCTTTATTTCCCTTAAAACAGCGAAAATTTCTAAATTTCTATTAATTTGTATTTGTAGATACTGTGGATATTAAAAATTTTCTATGTTTTCAAATATTTTAAGAATAAAGAAGCAATTCATTCCTCTCTCTTTTTTTTCTTTCTTGAAGCAGATATTTCTTTCAAAAACAAGAGTACTATTAATTTTGAAAAGCAGTTGTTAAATTTTTTTTAAGGTGTATTTTTCTAAGCAGGTACCAAAAATATGAACAAAAAAATGTTGGAAATATTCTTAATTCTCTGAAATATTTCGAAACAAAGGCATGCATAAATTTGTCAACAAAAATAGCAATTATTTCTTCTTTCAGATATGCCCACATTCGCTAGATCTCTTGGAAATTCTCTGGTTTTGAAGGGAAAATTCGTCATCCTTATCTTGACCCTTGAGAAGAGCTTCAGCTTCAGCAGCTAGAAATACAAAAAACGCATTGTTTATTCCAGAACATTCGATAATTATGAATTATCGTATCTCTTACTTGGTGGCTTAGCAAACGGCAAAATAATGATTTTATTGTAAATGAGATTTCCACAGACTAGAATAATAAATCCTAGCCCTTCAAGCAGCATAGGTCCTACAGCAATGTTTTCCCAAGAGAAATTTCCATTATTGACTCCATATGTCTCTGTAACGAGAATCGAACCCATCCACACAACTAGAGTTCTGGAAACATCCACAATTGATCTGGCAAGTGATGAGATATGCTTTGTGACATTTACACCGCAGATATTGAATGCAGAGATTGTGAAAATACCCAAGATAATGTAGAAAGCAAGCATACCTGAAGAAATAAAAGTATTTTGAAATTGATAAAAACATAAATAGCTTCAAAATCAAAATAATACCATTTCCAGCCATTTATCGGAAGTAAAGACCAGGATTCTCAAGATGAGAAGAAGTACTACCATCGTATGTAACTACAATGCACATATCTCCAAGACTCTATTGGGAATATGAAAACAAAAGTTAGTTTTTAGCAGCTTTTATCAACAAAATGAATTCCGATTTCTAAAATCCTAATTATTAAGATGATTACAGAAGGACAGTTGATAAGGGAAAGCAGAGGAAGGGCAATTACATAGAGACATAATCCCCAAAATCCTTCAGTTCCAACAACTTAAAATGGATGAAGATAATACATAGTGAACAACTTTTCTTCAGAAACGAAGAGCACTCCATTTGTAATCAGCGAAATCAAGATCAAGAAGATAGAAATTGTCGCCATCGAGGAAGTCTATTAGGATTAAAAGAAGATTAATATGAATTAGAATAAAAGCAAGAAAAGAAACATTTAAATATGAGTAAAAAACCAACAAATTTTTTTTAATATTTTGTACATCTGAAGAATTAGAACTTTTAGGGAAGATATAATTGGCCATACCAACAAGAGCGATACCAACAATCACAAATCCGCAGCCAATGTAGTTGTGTAAGTACAATTTTCTCTTCAAGAAGTAAACAGTGAACACAGCAGTGACTAGAATTACACCACCTCTGACCATCTAATATAACGATGGTGCGACGTAATTCAAAGCAATGTATTGCAAATTGGAGGTGAAGAAATCTGCAGTAGCTGGAATAAGTAACCAAAGATAGTTCATCTTTGGGTTCAGACCTTGACGAATAGCCTCTTGTTTGGATTTCTCGTATTCACTTGTTTGAAATTTTATATGGAAGAAGAAGAGGAATATGCATATGAATTCACCAAGAAACATTGCCGCAGCTTGCATGAAGGGATGGTTGAATTTTGAATCACTTTAAGTTGTGAAATATGAATTTTGGGCTTTGTAAACTAAGGGAGAAAAGAAAGAAAAAAAATGAAGAAATCCAATTTAAATGAGTTTCATTTTTATTCTAAATACCTAGAGTGTTAGCAGCACCAGAGAAGATCATTCCCAATATGAGGGTGATCACAAATGCTTTTGGAAGGGCAGCCATTTAATTTTGAAGATAAAATAATTAAACTCTTTTTTTCTTCTTCTCAATAGTTGATTGTTTTTCTTTTACAAACAATATTATTCCTGATCTTCAAAGGATTTGTTCCAAATTTATGTAACTCGAAATTGATCTCCTAAGGTAATACTTAGAGGTCATTACGCTGACCAGGAATGTGGAAAGGCAGTAATCAAAATTTAAAAGGAGGTAGGAGAGAAATACTTTTATAAATATTCAAAGAATAGTTTACTATTATGAAAGACAAATATAATTGAAAGATGAAGATGTTCATATGTTTCTATGTTGTTATCAAAGAAGGATCGTTTAAAGCGACCTTCATATCATATTATGAAATATCGATATGCATGCTGAAACAATTAGGTCTTAAATAAAAAGGAAAATGAATGATCAAAATGGCAAAAAATGATATTTAACAAAAAAATATGCAAACACAATAAGAAATATTTAAAAAAAGATGTAAAAGAATTGTGATAACTATTAAAACAAGGAAAAAATATTATTATTTTTCAGCTAAAAATGACACCACAATATTGAATGAATATTGTTCAAAAAAGATCATTTTTTATGTTTATCTGCAGCAAATCAAAAAATAATAGCATTCCATTTATGAATATGCCTCAGTTTATCAGCTTAGAAAGATGAAGAAGTCAAAATCAGCCAAAAAATCTAGATTTCTAAAGAATGATAAGGTAGAGCATAATTGGGGCCTGCTTTTGAGTTTAAAAATTAGAAAGGTTTGATGTTATCAAGCTAAAACTAATTAAAAATAGGATAAATTAGGAGAGGTAAATAATTACTGAGATTTAAACATGGCTAAATAAGACAAAAAGCAGTCCGTTGCTTAGGCAAAAGACAATACTGATGGCTAAGTGAAATAAGTTAAGGCTAAGGAATAAAAAGGCTCTAAGAAACCATAAGCAAAGGAGCAATCAGTCAACAAAAAAGAGGTTGTTGTTCAATAGAAGGTGAAAGATACCAAGAAAAAGAACAATGTAGAAGCAGTTAAAGCTTAAGTTACCAAGAAAGAAAAGAAAGCTAAGGTTTAGAAACCTGAGGAAGAAGTAGAAGAGATTGAGGAAATCGAAGAAGATAAATAGTCCGAAGAATGGGAAGACGAAGAGGAAGAGGAAGAAGATGTTGAGGAACATTTTTTCGCTGGCAAAGGAGCTGAAGGTGCATTCAAAGAAGTTGATGAAAAAGAGGATGAGTAGAGCTTATATGACAAGGCCGGCATGCTCTCGAAAGTAGAAAGCATCCAAGAAGCTTTTAGAAGAAGATTGAAAGTAGGAAAAGGTGGTAAAATACCTTGGAATGAGCATTTATCGTTAGTTAGTGATAAGAGGATCGATATCGTGAAGGGAATTGATGTCTCCGAGGATATTTAAAGAGAAGTTTAATTCTACAACACTACTCTTGTTAATGCGTAGATTGCGTTGAAGTATTTAACTGAAGAAGGAGTAGCCACACGAAGACCTGATGATTATTTCGCAGAGATGTTCAAGAGTGATAAGATCATGAATAAAATCAGAACTAAGCTTGTGATGGAGTAGGAATCAATTAAAACATTTGAGGAATCTAAATAAAGACAAGAATCGAGAAAACTTTAAAGAATTCTGAGAGCGAAGACAGAATAACAGAAATCTAAAGAAAAGAGAGATAATGTTACAGCGATTGATAAGTGGAAAGAAGAGATTAAGAAGAAGGGTGATAAAGCTAAAGATTTATCTGAGTTTATGCTAAACACTGGAAAGGGTGGTAAAGCTGGAGATAAATCATAAGAGAAAGGAAGAAATCCAGTTCCAATTGTTAAAAAAATCACCAAGCATGAGGAAAAAGATGGATAAGAACGTCCAACTTCGAGTAAATTTGGTGTGGATATGAGAGGAAAAGGAGGTAAGTCTTACAGAGGTGATGAGAAAGGTGGAAAATCATTTGGTGGAAGAGATGGTAAATTTGGAGAAAGTAGAGGAAAATCCTTTGGAGGAAGCAGAGGAGGTGATAGAGGTGGTAAATCATTTGGTGGTGATAGAGGCAAATCTTTTGGTGGTGATAGAGGTGGTAAATCTTTCGGAGGAGACAGAGGTAAATCATTTGGAGGTGACCGTGGTGGCAAATCTTTCGGAGGAGACAGAGGCAAATCATTTGGAGGTGACCGTGGTGGTAAATCTTTTGGAGGTGACAGAGGTAAATCATTTGGAGGTGACCGTGGTGGCAAATCTTTTGGAGGTGACAGAGGTGGTAAGTCCTTTGGTGGTGATAGAGGTGGTAAGTCCTTTGGTGGTGATAGAGGTGGTAAATCATTCGGAGGTGACAGAGGTGGTAAATCATTCGGAGGTGACAGAGGTGGAAAATCATTCAGTGGAAAAGGAGGCAGTAGACCCTATTTTGGAGGAAGTAAACCTCCTGGAAAATTCGGAAAATCAATTGGTGGACCTGGTGGTAAATCATTTGGAGGTAAATCCTTCGGTGGAAGCAAAGGAGGAAAATCCTTTGGAGGAAGCAAGGGTGGCAAGTCCTTTGGTGGAAGCAAAGGAGGCAAGTCTTTTAGTGGAAAGGGAAAGGGAAGAAGATGAGAGAACTTCAGCATGTTTGTTTTTATATGCAATAACTATCTTCAGAATAATAATTATTTTTAATTCACATTTAAAAATTAAATAAATAGATTTAAAACAAATAAATAAATTCACAAAGAATTAAAGAAATTAGACTAAAAGAATGTTTTTAAAATAATTGAAATTAATCGAAGAAATTGGAAGATTATTCTTTTTCAGGCATGTGGCGTTGACAGAACTAACCCTTTCACATTCAAATCATGCCATCTGCCACCTCCTTCAAATGTTTTCTGCTGCTATTTTTAACTCTAAAAATTGCATAGATGCATATTTTGATTCTGTGGGAGCTGCTTTGGTTTTAGTCTACTTGTAACAGGGCCTCCGCTCAAAGGGACTTGAAAAGAATTCTCAACTCCAGGAAGACAAAGTGGACGTTATATTTTCGACTATTAAAATACTTTAACTGTTGAATTACAGCTATTATTGTTATTCTCATTTTCTTTCACTTTCTTGATTTATATATTACTTGTGTCCACTAACACTGCACGATTTCGAGCACCAAATGGAGTTCCTACTTGAGAAGACTAATTAAACGGGGTTGAGCAAATGCTTTTAGTAACTTTTTGCCCTTTTTCTTAGATAACTAACTTGATTTTTTCTTTTCCTAGTTACTGTGCTGCATTCACCTAAAACAATCCAAATAAATACATTTTTACTTAAAATCTACTATACAAAAATGAATCTTACCGAGCTAAAATTTAAAGACCGTTTAGGCTGATAGTTGGATGTCGCCCTCAGAACTAGTCTCGGGTCGGAGTTTTCTTCTTTTTGCTTGGAAAGAATCTTATTGAAAAGGCACAAAAGATTTTCATTTTCAGAATAGTTTTTCTAGGATTGAGAATGACTCTGCTATTATTGCTACATGCTTGGTATTTCTTAATTGGCTACTGAATCATCTTAATCTTCTAGAGAGAAAGTATGGCTCTTCTATCCAAAATAAGATTTCTTTCTAAAACCTGCTTTTAGCAATGAAATTTCGATTCCTTATGCATTTTGACTAGGATTATTATTGTTTTACAATTCCTATGTCTAATCTGCTTCCTATGTAGAAGAAGAGAAAGATCTTCTTCTAGCATCCTCTGCTAATGGGAAATGGCAGGGAATTGTTTTATTATGAACATCATGATTTAATTTGTGGTTTAAATTCTCTCCTGTTGACCCAGAAGAAGCTGCTGACATAAAAGATATTCTTCTTTTGTTTGTTTTACCGAAGATTCTTGTAGCTTGTGTGCTTTTAGTAGTTGTGTAAGTCTATCTGGCTGTGAATTAATTTTAGGTTTCTGTGTTCGTCAGAATTGGTATGAGTCTGGAGTGTTTGCTCGTAGAGACTTCTGAGAAATTCAAAGGAGGTGGATTGTTATTAGCGCAATGAAGCCCCTGAGAAGGAGTTGTTGAAGAGGTTTCTTAGAAATTCTTTCCTGAATGGTCTCTTTGAATTTTTATTTGTGAAGGATTTATTATCAGCCATTCACCAGAAGGTTTGTTCTACTTTTCATAGCTGTAATCATAAGATTCTTTATCTTAACTGCTAAATTACTGATCCTAAAGGTTTTGAAGATTCAAGGCGCTATTTGAGATTGATTTATATTCTTATTCGGTATCCTTAAAATACTCATTTTTATTTTCATCACTAAAAACAGCTAAACTATTACACAACTTTGAGCAATTCACATCTCTTTGCTTATTGTTTACTTCATCCATTGCATGATAATTCTCTACTTTCAATTACTATAACCCATTTTGTCTGATCTTGATATACCTCTTGGAAAGCTAACTATTCACGCATGAATTCGGGTTGCTTCCACTTGTAAATGGACGAGTACTGCAAATCTTCGGTTTTCTATTATAATCAGCACACATCGCAGTTTATTGATTCTTCAGCCTAACAACACCTACTTGTTATTGCTGCTAAGAGTCCCAGCCAGAAAGTTCATGCGAGAGATTCTACTAGCTTAATTGTAGATGGCTGCACATGATTTCATCTGAAGAAACATAAAAGTTGCCTTGAATCTGCGGTGGTGGAGGTATTTTCTTAACCCGCTTTGAATTGGCTGGATTAGCAGAAGCACTCCTATTGCAGATGCTAGTTATAATATTCTTTTCGTGGAAGCTGCTTTCATTGTCAGGTTATCCACAAGACAAATTTGCTAAAAAGTTTGTGTCTGCACATAACAAATTTTCTAAAGAATCAACTTCGTGCAGTCTTCTTTTAGCATCCTTCTCGATTCTACTGTTTTATCGTTCTAACTTTGTTGGAGAGCTGCTGCTGTAAACCATTCTAGGATTTACCCTACTAGCTCTGGTGATTTTTCCATTTTTTCTCATTTTTGGTTTTGAGGTATTTTGGTTTTTCTTGTCTGATGCCAACAGAATGATAAAAACGCTAAAAATTTTAAGTGTCTTTGATTCTATTTATTACTTACTTTTATTTAGACTTAAACAACTCCAACCAACCACTCGTTTTGTCCCCATAAAATTATCAAACAAAAATGTTTCTTAATTTTATTGATGAGAATGCGCCAACCTTGGAATCAAAGACGGATTTATTAACTTTCAATGTAATAATTTACCAAGTTATCATCGCCTCGCATTATTATTACTTGTCTTTGATCTTGATCTTGAATCTCATGCCATTATTGTCTATTCATCTTAATGAGACAAAACAATATTTTTTCTGCTAAAAATCGCAAAAATCGCAAAAACCTCCTAATTTGAACTACAATATAAAAAGCATCATTTCTTCTGAATTCTGAAGATAACATATTACATTAAATGGAACAATTTTTTGTTTTTCATATTTTTCATTTTTCAGTAATCGATTCCATTTTTAGTTTCAATTTTTTCTATTGTTCTTAAGATTTCAATATTTTTCTTCTTAGTATTTATCAATATCATAGCTCCAGCATAACAGAACTAGTTAACTGCAGAGATTTTCAAAATATATTTTTTAACTCGAAATTAACCC
>Ga0302271_10001967_pt1 | contig 19011 bp, 12 predicted proteins | sample III_Bog_N1_1_FD_198767 | JGI IMG/M metagenome (GOLD analysis project Ga0302271, IMG submission 198767) | Peat permafrost microbial communities from Stordalen Mire near Abisko, Sweden - III_Bog_N1_1 | ecosystem: Environmental > Terrestrial > Soil > Wetlands > Peat | place: Sweden: Abisko...
GAAATACCATGACTAAAACAATGCTCCTAACACCAAAGCACAAGTCTATTGAAAAATTATTTGAAGAAAATTTCTGGAACAATTTTTAGGGTGGCGCATTGTCAAAGTCAGGAAAAAGGGCTTCAGTATCTGAGAGACCAATCCATCTCCGAAACATTTTAAAAACTGTAAGTTTTAAAATTTATGAAAAAGGTGGATAAATTTATTATCTGGGCTATATGTGCAAGTATTGCTTTAATACTAAATTTCTTTAGTTCATCGGATAAAAAGATTCTTTCATCGATTTTAATTTGTCTTGCCAGCTTAATTTGGAGTATTTTTGTAAAATAAATATATCGATTATAATTTTTAACGAATATATATCAATGTCAATAATATCTAATCATTAATTAGAAATAAGGTTGTGAAAAAAATTAGTAAAAGAAATGTTCTGGTAGCAGCGATCGTGATTATGTTACCATCTACAGTATTGAAGGCACAGGACACACTTACTGTATCGCTTCCAAAAGCATTGGAAATAGCCATGAGCAAAAGTCCGACAATAAGAATTGCCAATAAGGAAATTACGAGGGTAGATTATAGCAAGAAAGAACGGCTTGCAGGTTTATTCCCAACATTAAACGGATCGGGGTCATATTCCAGAAACCTTAAAAACCAGAAATCGGTTATCTCATTTAACGGTACTCCCACTGTTTTAGAGTTTGGAGTTGATAATAACTTCTCTGCCGGAGTTTCTGCATCCTTACCAATTATTGCACCCACTTTATGGGCAACGTTGAAAATGAATGAGTACGATGCTCAATTGGCCCTTGAATCAGCGCGGTCATCAAAAATTGCACTTGTCAATATGGTAACAAAGGCTTATTATACATTATTGCTCATGCAAGACTCATATGATGTTTTTGTGAAAAGTTATCATAATACGACAGAAAATACTCGTGTGATAGCAGATAAATATAAACAAGGAGTAGTATCTGAATATGAATGGATACGTGCCGATGTTCAATCCCGGAATGCACAGTCTAATATTGTATCGGCACAGAGTGCAGTTAATCTGAGTAAGCAACAACTAAAGATGTTGATGGGCTTGAATATGTTTTCTGAAATTAAAGTGGAAGGGAAATTATCAGATTTTGAACAAATCATGTTTGGAGAAATGCTGAATCTTGATACTATGGCATTAAAATCAAATACCGATTTAAAACAATTTGATATTAAATCTAAACAATTTGATCAAACGCTGGAGATACAAAAAACTTCCTGGTATCCGACATTGGGAGCCAGTTTAAATTATTCCTACAATTATATGGGAAATGATGCTGATAAGTTCTCAGATTATACGAAATTTCCGGCAAGTATGTTAGGTATTTCATTGTCAGTTCCCATTTTTCAGGGAGGTACACGGCATTATAAATACCAACAAATTAAGATCCAACAGGATGAATTAAAAGACCAACGCGAAAATCTTAAGAAAAACATTGAATTGCAAATGATTACATCGCTGGATAATATTAAGAAAGCCATTGCCAAGATCGAATCAGATAAAAAAGCAATGAGTCAGGCCGAAAAAGCAATGACCATCTCTAAAACGCGGTATGATGTAGGTGCCGGAACTTTTCTGGATATCACTAATTCTGAATTAGCTTATATACAATCCGGATTGTCGTATAACCAGTCAATTTATGATTATTTATCAGCGAAATCGGATTTAGAAAAAATAGTTGGCAAAGACTCACAAATAAGATAAAAAAAATAAATCAGTACACCATCAACAAAAATTATACAAATGAAAAGGATTAAACTAATAGGTATTATCTTTTGTGCTTTAGTTTTGGGATTAAGTTCCTGCAAAAAAAATGCAAAAGCAGATGTTGCTGCAGAAGTTCCCAATATACGAATTCAGGAAGCAATAGAGAAGAATGTTGAACAAAGTAATGAAATAACCGCTACAGTAGAGCCACAGGACAAAAATAGCATTGCCCCATCAGCTCCAGGACGTATCCGACATATCCTTGTTGAAGTAGGTCAACATGTGTCAAAAGGACAGAAACTGGTACAAATGGATGTAGCCAATCTTTCTAACCTGGAATCACAGATTGAAAATGTAAGACGCAGTTATAAACGAACTCAGGAACTGTTCAATGTAGGTGGTGCTTCACAACAAGAACTGGATAATGCAAAGCTTCAAATGGATATTGCCCAGACGAATATAAAAAACATGTCTGAAAACACTTTCCTTTTAAGTCCTATCAGTGGTATGATTACTGAACGAAATTATTATAACGGAGACATGTATTCTGGACAAAAGCCGGTCCTTGTAGTTATGAGCATTAATCCGGTAAAGATATTGATCAATGTATCAGAATCCAATTATTCAAAAATGAAATTGGGTATGCCCATTGATGTTAAATTTGATATATTCCAGGGAACAAAATTTCAGGGAAAAGTCAGCCTGATTTATCCAACTATTGATGAAGCATCACGGACCTTTCCAGTTGAGATTCGACTGAATAACAACAACAATAAAATTCGTCCGGGAATGTTTGCCCGCGTTACACTTGAATTCGGTAAAGCAAAACGCATTCTGGTACCCGACCAGTCAGTGATTAAACAATCCGGTTCAGGAGCACGCTTTATTTATGTTTACAACGAAGGGAAAGTACAATACAAACCAATTGAAATTGGCCGAAGAATTGATAGCGATTATGAAATTATTTCAGGTATATCTGCAGGCGATCAGGTAGTAGTTGCCGGTCAGTCAAAATTAGTAGATGGTGCCAGTGTAAGAGTAGTAAAGTAAGTAATTTGTTGATTAGTTAATTGGTTAATTGGTTAATTAGTTGATTGACAGATTGGTTAATTGGTTGAATAAGTTGAAAACAAATATGTTAAGCACAAATAGTAAATTGTAAATAAATAAATTGTAAATAATAAGATATGAGTTTATACGAAAGTTCGGTGAGAAAACCGGTAATGACTTCGATAATTTTTATCGCAGTGGTTATTCTGGGTCTTTTCTCTTACAATAAATTACCTATTGATTTGTTGCCCAAAATTGAAACTAACACAATCATGGTTATGACGACTTATGATGGTGCCAGTGCCTCAGATGTTGAAACAAATGTAACCCGCCCGTTGGAAAGCTCTTTAAATACAGTTTCTAACCTTAAAAACATAACTTCAACTTCGAAGGAAAACCGTTCGATTATTACTATGGAGTTTGAATATGGATTGGATCTGAATGTGGTGACAAATGATATTCGAAACAAGTTGGATTTGGTGAAATCCTATATGCCTTCAGGTGCGGGGAATCCTATTATCTTCAAGCTCAGTACAGATATGATTCCTGTCATTATGCTTTCGGCAACTGCCAGTCAGAGCTTACCCGCACTTTACAAAATACTGGATACAAAAGTGGCTAATCCACTGGCCCGTATTAATGGAGTGGGTTCTGTCTCAATTAGTGGTGCACCTCAGCGTGAAATACAGGTTTATGTAGATCCGATCAAACTCGAAGCTTATCATTTGACGATTGAAGCCCTTGCACAGTATATCCGCATGGAAAATGTGAATACTCCTGCCGGCTCGATGGATGTCGGAAGTGATACGTATGCCTTGCGTGTCGAGGGTGAATTTAAAGATCCTTCTGAAATGAATAACATTGTTGTAGGAAATTTCAACGGCAAGACCGTGAAGCTTTCTGATGTGGCTGTGATCAGTGACAAACATGAAGAGCGCATGCAGGAAAGTTATACTAACGGAGTGCAGGGTGCCGCTATCATTGTTCAAAAACAATCCGGGGCTAATACGGTTCAGATTGCAAAGGAAGTACTAAAGATGCTTCCTCAGATAAAGAAGAGCCTTCCGTCTGATGTAAAGCTTAGTGTTATCGGTGACACTTCAGACAATATTATTCGTACAATTGAAAGTTTGGCCGAAACAGTAATTTACGCACTTTTATTTGTAATGATAGTGGTATTGTTCTTCCTGGGTCGTTGGCGTGCAACGGTGATTATTATTCTGACCATTCCAATATCATTAATAGCTGCCTTTATTTACCTCGCTCTTACTGGCGGAACCCTGAATATCATATCGCTTAGTTCTTTGTCACTAGCCATTGGGTTAGTGGTAGATGATGCCATCGTGGTATTGGAAAACATTACCACACACATTGAGCGGGGTAGCCGTCCTAAAACCGCAGCAATAAACGGTACCAATGAGGTTGGGCTTTCAATTGTCGCTTCCACAATGACCATTATTGCAGTATTTCTTCCGTTAACCATGGTTTCGGGAATGGCTGGAGTAATGTTCTCACAACTTGGATGGATGGTAACAATAATTATTACAGTTTCAATGATATGTTCATTGACTCTGACTCCTATGCTTGCCTCTCAGTTGTTACGTATGGATCCAAAACGAAGCAAAGGGTTTAATTTAGTGTATTCACCTATTGAACGTTTACTGGATAAACTGGATGAAAGATATGCAAAGTTGGTTAACTGGGCAGTACGTCATAAAAAGACAATTCTGGCATCTGCCAGTTTATTTTTCTTTGTCAGTATCATACCACTAGCTATTGGATGGGTAGGAACTGAAAACTTTCCGGCACAGGATAGCGGAGCAATATCTGCTACCATTGAGATGCCTGTGGGAACAAGAATGGAAATCACCAAAGCTGTCTGTCAAAAGCTTCACTCAGAATGGAGAAAGAAATATCCTGAAATTGATATGGTTAACTTCAGTGTTGGTCAGGCCAGCAGTAAGAATATATTCGGATCGTTGTTTAGTAAGAATTCAAGCAATGTAGGTACATTCTCTATCAGACTGGTAAACTTGAAAGCTCGTAAGCGTTCAGCCTTTGCTATTACCGACAGCATTCGTAACGACATAAAACAGTTACCTGAAATTCGCAAATCAACAGTCACTGCCGGTGGCGGTATGAGCATGATGGGTGGTCAGTCAACGCTTGATGTAGAAATCTACGGGTATGATTTTGCTCAGACGGATAAAGTTGCCAAAGAAGTATCCAAACGAATGGCTAAAGTCAAAGGGATGGTAAATACAACTGTCAGCAGGGAAGAATATACACCGGAATACCAGGTTGATTTTGACAGAGAGAAGCTGGCATTAAACGGACTAAATATCAGCACCGCTTCCAACTATTTAAACAACCGTATAAATGGTATTACCTCTTCACTTTTCAGGGAAGATGGAGAAGAGTATTCCATCGTGGTGGCATATGCACCTCAATACCGTCAGTCTATTGAAGACATTGAGAACATCATGATTTACAACACACAGGGCCAGGCTATCAGGTTAAAAGATTTGGGTAAAGTTGTAGAACGTTTCACTCCTCCGACCATCGAACGCAAGAACCGTCAGCGAATTATTACTGTTTCATCGACTGTTTCGGGTACGACACTCGATAAAGCTGTGAAAGATATTAATGCACAACTTGCCCAGATAGATATACCTTCTGAAGTTACGACTACCATTGCAGGTTCATTTAAAGATCAACAAGAATCGTTCAGTGATTTAGGGGCATTGCTCATGATTATTATCTTGTTGGTATTCGTAGTAATGGCTTCTCAATTCGAATCGGTCACTTATCCGTTTATCATTATGTTCTCTGTTCCGTTTGGAATTTCAGGGGTCGTATTGGCCCTGTGGCTTACGGGAGCTACATTCAATGTAATGACTTTCGTCGGAGTGATTATGCTTGTCGGGATTGTCGTGAAAAACGGTATCGTTATGGTGGATTATATCAACCTGAATCGTGAACGTGGCATGGGAATCATACGATCGGTAGTAGCAGGTGGTAAATCACGTTTACGACCAGTATTAATGACCAGTCTGACTGCTATCCTGGGTATGTTACCTTTGGCAATAAGCCGTGGACAAGGTTCAGAAATGTGGAAACCTATGGCTGTTACAGTTATTGGAGGTTTGACAGTTTCAACAATGTTAACTTTAGTAGTTGTTCCGACCTTATATACACTCTTTGCCGCCAGTGGGGTAAAACGTCAACATAAAAAGCTGAAGCGTATTGCCCGAGAAAAGGAAATGAACGAATCAGAGGCTAATAACTAAAAATTATAAAGATGAAATCAATATTTATATCATTCGATCAGGCATATTACGAACAGGTTATGGCTATTTTATCCATCAATCATGTACGTGGGTATAGTGGTTGGGAATCGGTTATTGGTAGAGGTAGTATTGCCGGTGACCCTCATTTCGGAACACATGCCTGGCCGGCATTAAACACGGCTATTCTTACCGTGGTAGATGATTCGAAAGTAAAACCGATACTGGATAATTTACGTGCATTGGATGCTACTTCCGAAAGAATGGGAATCAGGGCCTTTGTATGGAATATTGAAGACGGTATGTAATTCAGATTCAAATCATACAATTAATGCGAAATGCGCACTCCGGACAACACCAGAGTGCGCATTTTCTTATTTTAAAGTTTTCCTGAATCAAGATACAGCCTCGAATATTGAGTGTCAGAATCGACAAGGGCATTGCCGGAAGCAAATAAAGCGACATTAAAAAATGCAATAACCTTTTCATTAATTGCAATAAATAAAGGCAGGGCATAAAATCAGTACTGCAGAACATTTGGATCATATGACGATCGAATGTACCTCTTTAACCTTTTCTTTGTCGTATGATATTATTCACTTACCTTTGTGTTCCAAAATCAGGTAGCTCCAGGCATGAAAAAATACTTACAAGAAAAGATATTTCAGATTATTTCAGAAGCAGCAGATGAACAACAGCAGGAATGTTATGTTATCGGGGGGTTTGTCCGGGATATTTTTCTGAAGCGTCCGTCAAAAGATATTGATGTAGTTGTCGTAGGAAGCGGTATCGAACTGGCTAAACGTGTTTCCGCAAGGCTAGGAAAAAAAGCCAGTCTTACGGTCTTTAAAAACTTCGGCACCGCACAGGTCAAACTGAAAGAACTGGAAGTTGAATTTGTAGGTGCCCGTAAAGAATCGTACAACCGGGATTCCCGAAATCCGATTGTTGAAGACGGAACCCTTGAAGATGATCAGAACAGGAGGGATTTTACTATTAACGCCCTGGCATTGTGCCTGAACAAAGATCGTTTCGGTGAACTGATTGATCCATTCGGTGGATTGGAAGACCTGAAAAACTTTGTAATCCGCACACCACTCAATCCCGATATTACTTTCTCCGACGATCCGTTACGAATGATGCGGGGGATACGGTTTTCTGCTCAACTGGGTTTCTTTCTCGAATCGAATACTTTCGATGCTATTATCCGGAATAAAGACCGGATTGAAATTATCTCCAAAGAACGTATCGCTGACGAACTGAATAAAATCATGATGTCGAAGAAACCTTCTATAGGCTTTATATTGCTTGAAAAGACAGGCTTGCTTGAACTCATTTTCCCTGAACTGTTATCCTTAAAAGGTGCGGAAACAAAAGATGGTATCGGACACAAGGATAATTTCAATCACACATTGGTGGTATTGGATAATATTTGCAAGCACACTGACAATTTATGGCTCCGGTGGGCTGCTTTATTGCATGACATTGGAAAACCTCTCACTAAAAAGTTTGACACCAGGGTAGGCTGGACATTTCATAATCATAACTTTATTGGCGAAAAGATTATTCCGGATATTTTTAGAAGGATGAAACTCCCTACCAATGAAAAAATGAAGTATGTTCAAAAACTGGTAACTCTTCATATGCGCCCGATAGTATTGAGTGAAGAAGAAATTACCGACTCGGCAATCCGCAGGTTACTTTTCGAAGCGGGCGATGACATTGACGATTTAATGATGCTCTGTGAAGCAGACATTACTTCTAAGAATGAAGAAAAAGTAAAGAAATTTCGTGCTAACTTCCAACTGGTACGTCAGAAATTAAAAGAAATCGAAGAGAAAGACCGCGTCCGGAATTTTCAACCGCCTATTAAAGGAAAGGAAATTATGGATGCTTTCGATTTACCTGCTTCCTCGATTGTTGGTGAAATCAAGACCCGCATTAAGGATGCTATCATGGATGGAATCATTCCGAACGAACATGATGCTGCCTATGCCTACTTACTCGAAATTGCAAAAGAACTTGGATTAAAACAAGTCAACAAATAAAAGGTTATTTTTTATTGTTTAATATCTTAGACAGATCTCCCGAATATGAAACGTCTCTTCCCAATTATTATCAGCATGATACTTTTATCATCCACTCACTCCAATTCTCAACCTGTTTACCCGGTAACGGTTAAAGGCAATGTCGTAGACACCTACTTTGGCGTAGAAGTCAAAGAACCATACCGGTGGCTTGAAAATGACACTTCAAAGGTAACCTCAGCCTGGGTGAAAGCTCAGAATAAAGTCACCTACGATTATCTTGCACAAATTCCATTCCGCAGCGAGCTAAAAAAGCGGTTGACAACATTGATCAATTACCCAAAATACGGAGCTCCTTTCAAAAAGAACGGACAATATTTCTTCTTTAAAAACAACGGACTGCAAAACCAGTCTGTTTTATACCATCAGGCTACCTTAACCTCCGAACCGGATGTTTTGCTTGATCCGAACACTTTCTCTACGGATGGAACGGTTGCACTTCATACCCAGTCATTCTCAAAAAACGGGAAATACCTGGCTTACGCAATTTCTAGAAGTGGATCCGACTGGAATGAAATTTTCGTAATGGATGTTGCCAGCAAACAGATTTTACAGGATCATATCTTTTGGTCAAAGTCTTCGGATATATCCTGGCAGGGTAATGGATTTTATTATAGCGGGTACGACGCTCCTGAACCGGGGAAAGAATATTCGAATAAAAACGAATACGAAAAAGTGTATTTCCATACGGTAGGCCAGTTACAGAATCAGGATAAACTGATTTATGAGAATAAAAAATATCCCCTCCGTGAATGTTATCCGATAGTAACGGATGATGAAAAATACCTTTTTATTACCGAGACCGAAACTACCACCGGAAACGAGTTGTTGTTTAAAAACCTGACCGTACCCGATTCAAAGTTTGTACTTTTAGCACCCGGTTTCAAAAGTGATTACACCGTTGTGGATCATGTGGATGGAAAAATTTATATCCTCACCAACTGGAAAGCTCCAAAACAACGGTTAATGGAAGTTGATCCTGCAAATTACTCCTGTGAGAACTGGAAGGAAATCATTCCCGAGTCGGAAAACGTACTCGAAAGAACGTCCATAATCGGTGGCAGGATCATGGCCGAATACATGAAAGACGCATCTCACCATGCGTACAGCTTCGATTTAAACGGTAGGAAAATAAATGAAGTACAATTGCCCGCATTGGGAACATTAAGCGGTTTTTCGGGAGATAAAGACGACCAGGAAGCATTCTACATATTCAATTCATACACCTTCCCTCCTACTATATTCCGGTATAATGTTTCAAAGAATACATCTGAGGTATTTCGTAAAACAGAAGTTTCGTTCAAACCGGAAGAATACATCAGTGAGCAGGTGTTCTATACCAGCAAGGACGGAACCAAAGTCCCCATGTCGATTACTTATAAAAAAGGGATAAAGAAAGATGGTAAAAATCCGTTGATGCTTTATGGATACGGTGGCTTTAACATCAGCCTGAACCCATCGTTTAGTGCCATTCGTATCCCCTTTTTAGAAAACGGAGGTATTTATGTCGTGGCGAATCTGCGGGGTGGTGGCGAATATGGCGAAGCATGGCATCTGGCTGGAACCAAAATGAACAAGCAAAATGTATTCGACGATTTTATTGGCGCTGCCGAATACCTGATTGCACACAAATATACTTCGTCGGCCAGGCTGGCCATTGACGGAGGTTCTAACGGAGGACTGCTGGTCGGAGCCTGTATGACCCAACGTCCTGAATTGTACGCAGCAGCTATCCCCGAAGTGGGCGTACTGGATATGTTACGCTACAACCAGTTCACCATCGGCTGGTCGTGGACCAGTGATTATGGAAACAGCCAGGAAAGCAAAGAAATGTTCGAATACCTGAAAGGCTATTCCCCGTTGCATAACGTTAAACCCGGGGTTACTTATCCTGCAACTCTGGTAATGACCGGCGATCATGACGATCGCGTCGTACCGGCCCATTCGTTTAAATTTGCAGCGACTTTACAGGCAGGTAATGCAGGAAATACACCGACATTGATCCGCATTGACTCCAAAGCAGGTCATGGTGCAGGCAAACCCATCGGCAAAGTAATCGATGCACAAACCGATATGTGGTCGTTTGTTATGTATAACCTGGGGATGAGTCCTAAATTTTAATACGTTATCCGTTTTAAAATCAGTTTAATAGCTTTCGTTTAACTGGATTTATAACCGAATACTTTATTTTTTCGCTTAAAAACTTGTTCAGATAAGCCAAAAAGCCTATCTTTGCACCGCTTTAAAAGCATGGCGGGATAGCTCAGTTGGTTAGAGCGTCGGATTCATAACCCGGAGGTCACGAGTTCAATTCTCGTCCCCGCTACAAAAAGAGGAAGTTCATTCGTTGAACTTCCTCTTTTTATTTTGTATAACCGGAGTTACGAGAATACCATTTTAAAAAGTTTATTCTAAATCAATGTCAGGCAATAGATTTATTTTTATTTTGTGCCCGTCGGATTGTAAATATTTATAATACAGAATACTGTGATAACATCTGCACAGGCAATCACAGTTCCTCATTAAAAGGAGGGTATATCCGTAAAGACAGGGGTGTAAAAACCTTGTTTATTATACTATCCTGTTTTTTGGTGTATCATTTTTGGATCAATCGGAGCGCTTAGAATTGGGGATGCCTTTTTTCATTTTCTCCGGGGATTGCCGACAATCCCATACGTCAGCAATGTAAATGACAGTATCTTCGATGTAATAAACAACTTTATATGTTTGTCTTACTACAAGCGAACGGAATGTTTCCGGTCGTTCTTGTAACAACTGTTCAGCTTCAGCCATTTCAGGATGTATTGAAAGTTGATCAGTGGCTTGTAAAATATCTGTAATTATTTTTCAGGCAGCCTGTATGCTTTTTTCTTCGTAAAAGGAAAAAATTGCTTCCAACGCCTTTTCTGCCAAAGGTAACCAAATTATTTCCATGCTGGATGCCGGTTAATCAGGGTTTCTTGTGTAGTACCCAAGCCTGCTTCGGCATCTCTCACCGATTGTTCAATACGTTCTTTCTTTTCAGTATCGGTGAAACTGCAAGGATAATTTTGTTTTCTTACCCGACGAAGATAAGTAACAAGTTCCAGGATGACATCTTCGTTAGTTTCATCCAGAATATCTTTAATAAGATTTACTTTTTGTGTGTTCAATTCGATAGCCGTCATAATTGTTTCTGTTTTATTTATTCCATGCAAAAATAATACTTATTTTTCAATTAGGTGTAAACCAGTATATCAAAGAACGTTTCTTTTCTTTTTTTGTTCTAACGTCCCTGCGGATATAAGTAATCTTATTCACATGTACAAATAATTAATCGTGCCGAACTTCTCATTCAAATAAAGGATATTTCAAATAGGACAGGGGTTCGGGGCATATTCTGACATTAAACTATTTAATAGCTCTTTTCAGGCTCAATGTTTTCAGCTTCACAATCTTTGATATGCTCATCGACGGCATACTGAAATCCTTCAGTCAATTCTTTCACAGTTTCCCCTTCAAAAGTTACCAAATCATTGATGCCTTCCACTTTTCCATAAAACACAGTATCATCGGCCGAGAAATGGACACTCCCGATAAATCCTTTGTAATTCAATACGTCTTTCATTTTTATACCTCCTTTAAATTAAACCCTCCTTTTTAAGCTCATCAATAAGTAAGCTGATCTGATACTGCTTGAGTATATTACCCGGATGCGGCTTGTTAAGTTTGATTTTATGCGTTTTACTTTTAAAACAAACTCTCAACCCTGCACCTTGCACTTCCACATAACCTAAAGAAGAGAGTACATTTTTCAATTCCGTATACGTAAAGTCTTTTGGTTGAGATAATAAACGAACCAATAATTATTCTGCATTCAACACAGACTTATACTCACAAAGATAGAAACTACATTTTTATAGCAACTATTGATTAGTTGCAAATTTAGATTATTTATAAATATCAACCTCTTTTTTTGCCGTCCAATATGTACGATCTCTATTTAACATCCCAAACATTTTAGATAATTATTTTAAATATATGTAAACGAATAAAAACACTTATGAAATAATAAAAGGTAAATATCATCATTCAATCTATCAACCTTACATCTAATGCTTTTCGCCGGCTTTCGTCCACTTTATACAGGGACTTTATTGGGACTTTACTGGGGGTTGATTGGGTGTTCAGAGGGTCGGGGCCCAACCAACCCCCAACCAACCCCCGCTGGACCCCCTCTGAACCCCCTCTGAACCATGAACGAAACTAGGACGAAAACATGACCTAAACAGGACAGGGGGAGGTATGAAAAAGGGTGTTTGAGCAGGAAATGGAATGAGGAAAGAGGAATGAGGGATGAAAAAGGAATTTTAGTTGAGTTAACAACAACAAAAAAAAAGGAAGTTCATTGTCTGAGCTTCCTTTTTTTTAATTCTTTGAGAAATTTTTATTTCTCTGTAAATGTCAAAACATTATCATCGGCATCGACTACAATGGTCTGGTCATTATGTACTTTCCCTGAAATCAATTGTTTCGACAAGTCATTCAGCAAATACTTTTGAATAGCACGTTTTACAGGACGAGCACCAAATTGAGGATCAAAACCTAAACCTGCGATAAGTTTTATTGCTTTTTCGGTTACCTCCAATTGGATGCCGTTTTGTTGTACCATTTGTTGCACCCCACGAATCTGCAACCTGACAATTTCTTCAATTTGAGTTATGTTCAGTGGTGCAAACATGACCAGTTCATCAATACGGTTTAAAAATTCGGGGCGTATGGTTTGTTTAAGCAATTCAAACACCTCTTTCTTTGTCTTTTCAATAATTTCTGTCTGATTCTTATCCGTCAGGAGTTCAAAATTATCACGAATCAACGTGGACCCGATATTGGAAGTCATGATGATAATGGTATTCTTGAAATTCACCAAACGACCTTTATTATCGGTTAATCGGCCATCATCCAGTACCTGAAGCAACACATTGAATACATCGGGATGTGCCTTTTCGATTTCATCAAACAGCACTACCGAATAAGGTTTCCTTCGGATCGCTTCAGTCAACTGACCACCTTCTTCATATCCGACATATCCGGGGGGCGAACCGATTAGTCTGGTAACAGAGAATTTTTCCTGATACTCGCTCATATCAATACGAGTCAGCATATTTTCATCGTCAAAAAGGAATTCAGCCAACGCTTTAGCCAATTCGGTTTTACCAACGCCTGTTGTTCCCAAAAAGATAAATGAACCTATTGGGCGTTTAGGGTCCTGTAAACCGGCACGACTCCTTCTGACTGCATCTGAGACAGCCTGAATGGCTTCGTCCTGACCGATCACCCGCAAATGAAGTTCATCTTCCAGGTGAAGCAATTTCTCTTTTTCACTCTGAAGCATCTTTTTAACAGGGATACCGGTCCAACGACTTACTACATCGGCAATATCTTCACTGTCGACTTCTTCCTTGATCAGGGCATGGGCTCCTTGTATACCTGCCAATTTCACTTTGAATCCGGTGATCTGTTCCTCTGCCTCTTTAATTTTGCCATAGCGTATTTCAGCCACTTTACCATAATCACCTTCACGTTCGGCCTTATCCGCCTGGTATTTAAGGTCTTCAATTTCAATTTTTGTCTGTTGGATACTATCGATCAATTGTTTTTCGGAGGACCATTTAGCACGAACATCCTTTCCTTCTTCCTTTAAATTGGCTATTTCCTCGTTCAATTGAGCCAGCTTGCGGGTATCATTTTCACGTTTAATAGCTTCTCGTTCGATCTCCAGTTGTTTGATATTACGATCAATGATATCAAGTTCTTCAGGCACCGAATCAACTTCCAGCCTAAGCTTGGCAGCTGCTTCATCCATCAGATCAATGGCTTTATCCGGCAGGAAACGGTTGGTAATATACCTGCTTGATAGTTCTACTGCTGCAATGATGGCATTATCCTGTATTCTGACTTTGTGGTGGTTTTCATACTTTTCTTTTAGTCCACGAAGAATGGAAATGGTACTCGGGATATCCGGTTCATCCACGTTTACAATCTGGAAACGACGTTCCAACGCTTTATCTTTTTCAAAATACTTCTGATATTCATCCAGGGTAGTAGCACCGATAGCCCTTAATTCGCCCCTTGCCAGAGCAGGTTTCAGTATATTGGCAGCATCCATGGCCCCGTCGCTCTTACCGGCTCCCACCAGGGTGTGGATTTCATCAATAAACAAGATCACTTCCCCATCAGCTTTTATCACTTCATTCACAACCGACTTTAATCTTTCTTCAAATTCTCCCTTGTACTTGGCACCTGCAATTAAAGCCCCCATATCCAACGAGAAGATTTGTTTCGATTTCAGGTTTTCTGGAACATCTCCTCTTACAATCCTGTGCGCAAGACCTTCGGCAATAGCTGTCTTTCCAACTCCGGGTTCGCCAATCAATATCGGGTTATTCTTGGTACGACGGCTCAGTATCTGAAGTACACGACGTATTTCTTCATCCCTTCCAATCACAGGGTCCAGTTTTCCGGCACGTGCTTGTTCGTTCAGGTTAATCGCATATTTGTTCAATGCATTGTAACTATCTTCAGCAGAAGCAGAGTCTGCTTTAGACCCTTTCCTCAATTCAGTAATCGCTTGCAGCAATTCACTTTCAGAGACTCCTGCATCTTTCATTATTTTTGAAAAAGCATTTTTCCCGGAAACTAATGCCAACAAAATGTATTCAAGGGAAACAAACTGGTCACCTGTTTTGGTTGAAAGATCAGTTGCTTTTTGTAAAACGGCATTCGTTTCCCTGCTCATGTAAGGCTCACCACCCGATACGCGTGGAAAACCACTTATCATTTTATCGGCAATTGCTTCCAGGGTAGAGACTGTCACGCCTAATTTTCCAAACAAAAACCGGGTGACATCTTCTCCTTTAGTAATCACAGCTTTGAATAAGTGTGGAGTTTCAACCACTTGTTGACCATTCGATTGAACCAATTCAATCGCCTGTTGAATGGCCTCCTGCGATTTAATGGTAAAATTATTAAAGTTCATTACAAAATATTTTAGTTCGTTTAATTCTGTTCCTGTTAAAAAAGCACTTAACGTTTATACTATTAACAAATTTCTGACCATTGCATAAAATCGGTAACTCTGTCAGATAATCACGCTATTTGGCTGAAAAACAGACAATATTTCAGTGAATAAATTCATTCTGTATAATATTTACGATTGGCTAAATCAACAGTTTTAATACGATATTTTTCAAACGCAGGATACTGAACAAAACGCAGAACAAAACGTTTTAGCCACCATAACAGGATAGACTGTAAAAGGAATAAAAAAAATAAAAATACGCTCGTTCTTTCATATGAGGCTGTGTAAAAACGAATAACGTTGAATAAATTACTTACGAATTGAAAGTTCTGCTATTTATTAAATAAGGGAAATAAGGTTGGGTTTTGTGGGTGATCGGTTTTCTCTTATGTAACTGCTTTATAAATGCCTGAATTTCTGCTTTTTAAAAAGTTACTTTTATTGGGGCTTTTTGTGTTCTCTTATGTAACTGCGTTATAAATGCCTGAATTTCTGCTTTTTAAAAAGTTACTTTTATTGGGGCTTTTTGTGTTCTTATTGAGGGACTACTAAGGTTTAATACTTGAAAATAAGGTTTTTAAAGAATCAGACCTTATTTGTATTTGTCAACCTCAATAGAAATGAATCCTCACTATTTCTAAACCTTATTCCGTAGTTTAAATGTTAATTATCAATTTGAAAGTATTTGTTTTATTAGTTTTCATTTTACACAGCCACATATGGATTTAGGGCATAAACAGGAGGAATAATCAATTATTTTTTGGAACCAGTAACCTGGTTTAATATTTCCAACATGAATTGGAAAGAATATCATTCGGATTAACTTATGCAGGAGTGTTTTTTTTTAGTTTTATTTTATATATTCACAAAAAAAGCTATCTTTGCCTCATAAAAATCTTAGAATCACAATCTATCAATTAAATCTAATTATTTAAAAATGAGTAACCCTAAAAGAGTCTACACTTTTGGCAACGGACTTGCCGAAGGTAAAGCAGACATGAAAAATTTGCTCGGTGGAAAAGGAGCAAATCTAGCTGAAATGAATTTGATCGGTGTTCCCGTACCTCCAGGATTAACCATTACTACTGATGTTTGTAATGAATATTATTCGCTGGGTAAAGATAAAGTGGTTGAACTCTTAAAGCCTGAGGTTGAAAAAGCTATCGAAGGTCTTGAAAGGCTTATGAATTCAAAGTTCGGCGATATTGAAAATCCATTGTTAGTATCTGTACGATCGGGTGCCCGTGCTTCCATGCCGGGGATGATGGATACGATTTTAAACCTGGGGTTGAATGATGCAGTCGTTGAAGGTCTTACCCGCAAAACAGGCAATGCCCGCTTTGCCTGGGATTCTTACCGTCGCTTTGTTCAAATGTATGGTGATGTCGTATTAGGCTTGAAGCCGGTAAATAAAAATGACATCGACCCTTTTGAAGAAATAATTGAACATTTAAAAAAAGAGAAAGGTGTTGAGCTGGATAATCAGCTTTCCGTAGAAGATTTGAAAGTACTGGTTGCCCGTTTCAAAGCAGCCGTTCTAAAACGGACCGGACATAATTTTCCCGATTCAGCTTACGAACAGTTATGGGGAGCCATATGTTCCGTTTTCGATTCATGGATGAACGACCGTGCTATCCTCTATCGCAAGATGGAAGGGATTCCTTCCGAATGGGGTACAGCTGTGAGCGTACAATCCATGGTATTTGGCAATATGGGCGACACTTCAGCTACAGGAGTTTGTTTTTCAAGGGATGCCGCCACCGGTGAAGACATTTTTATCGGAGAATATCTGATCAATGCACAAGGAGAAGATGTTGTTGCCGGAATACGCACTCCTCAACAGATTACGAAAGAAGGATCCAAAAGATGGGCACAATTAACCGGAGTGAGTGAAGCTGATCGCATTGCTAAATATCCATCCATGGAAGAAGCCATGCCCGAGATTTACAAAGAACTGGACGCCATACAGACCAAACTTGAAAACCATTACAAAGATATGCAGGACATGGAATTTACCGTACAGGAAGGTAAATTATGGTTTTTGCAAACCCGCAACGGCAAACGCACCGGTGCTGCTATGGTAAAAATTGCCATTGACATGTTCCATCAGGGCATTATTGATGAGAAATCGGCAATTTTACGTATCGATCCAAACCGCCTGGATGAATTACTTCACCCGGTATTCAATAAAAAAGCCATTAAAGAAGCAAAATTAATTGCAAAAGGACTGGCTGCTTCTCCCGGAGCAGCTTCCGGAAGAATTGTATTCAATGCCGATGATGCAGCAGAATGGGCAGCCGGTGGTGAAAGAGTGATCATGGTTCGTGTTGAAACATCCCCTGAAGATTTAGCCGGTATGGCTGCTGCACAGGGTATCCTGACCGCACGTGGAGGAATGACCTCTCACGCAGCAGTAGTAGCACGTGGAATGGGTAAATGTTGTGTTTCGGGTGCCGGTAGTTTAAAAATTGATTATTCTACGAAAACAATGGAAGTAGATGGACTTACGTTGAAAGAAGGCGATTATATTTCTCTGAACGGTTCAACCGGTGATATTTTTCTGGGACAGGTTGGTACCTCCGAAGCTGAACTGGATGCTGACTTTGCCGAACTAATGACGCTGGCTGATAAACATACCCGATTAACGGTTCGTACCAATGCCGACACGCCACATGATGCACAAATCGCCCGGAAATTTGGAGCGACAGGAATTGGTCTTTGCCGAACAGAACACATGTTCTTCGAAGGTGAAAAAATTAAAGCCATGCGTGAAATGATCTTAGCGGCTGATGAAAACGGTCGGCGTATTGCCCTTGCAAAAATTCTCCCATATCAGGAAACTGATTTTGAAGGAATCTTCGAAGCGATGGCCGGATGCCCGGTAACGATCAGGTTGCTTGATCCACCGTTGCATGAATTTGTTCCCCACGATGAAAAAGGACAACGCGAAATGGCAGAAGCTATGGGCGTAACACTAAAAGTCATCAAACAACGTGTTGATTCTCTTCACGAACAAAACCCAATGTTAGGTCACCGTGGGTGCAGGTTGGGAATTACGTATCCTGAAATCACAGAAATGCAAACCCGTGCTATTCTTGGAGCAGCTTTAAATCTCAAGAGAAAAGGAATTAAAGTATTACCAGAAATAATGGTACCGTTGGTGGGTATTAAATATGAATTTAACGAACAGGATGAAATCATTCGCTCTACCGCAGCAAAATTGTTTGCCGAAGTAGGTGATAGTATTGAGTTTAAAGTCGGAACCATGATCGAAATTCCTCGTGCTGCATTAACCGCCGATCGGATTGCTGCTACAGCTGAGTTCTTCTCATTCGGAACCAATGACCTCACTCAAATGACATTCGGTTATTCACGCGACGACATCGCCTCCTTCCTGCCAACCTATCTTGAAAAGAAAATTTTACAGGCAGATCCATTCCAGGTTCTTGATCAAAATGGTGTTGGACAATTGGTTCAAATGGCAACTGAGAAAGGACGTTCTGTGAATCCGAATCTGAAAGTAGGCATTTGCGGCGAACATGGAGGGGAGCCTTCATCAGTTGAGTTCTGTCATCGTACAGGATTGAATTATGTCAGTTGCTCGCCGTTCAGGGTGCCTATTGCCCGGCTGGCTGCTGCGCAGGCTGCTTTGAGAGATTAGATCTAGTAAAATAATAGTTCTTTCTGTATCAATTTCAAAGGCTGTTCCGATTCGGAACAGCCTTTGTTTTATTATATACTTAAAGACTAATTGGAACTAATTTTTATCCTTGTACG
>Ga0302271_10001968_pt1 | contig 19010 bp, 15 predicted proteins | sample III_Bog_N1_1_FD_198767 | JGI IMG/M metagenome (GOLD analysis project Ga0302271, IMG submission 198767) | Peat permafrost microbial communities from Stordalen Mire near Abisko, Sweden - III_Bog_N1_1 | ecosystem: Environmental > Terrestrial > Soil > Wetlands > Peat | place: Sweden: Abisko...
CTCTTTTTTCTGCTGTAAAACATAAAACAACCCTAAACTCCTGGAACGAAAGTCTTTTCAGGTGAAAATAAATTTGAACAAAAGGAATAATATACTCAACATAGTTTCGATTCCATGGATTATGAACGTAGTTCAATAACGTTTATCACATTATTTAGTCAAACCAGAGTACTTAGATAGGGCAATATGGGTATAATTCATTTCGAAAAATGTAAAAATAAATTCTTTCCAATCTGTTGAATAGGTTAGAATCAAAGTTTAATTTGTAAAAAGACAATTGTCAGAATGTATGATTTACTATATTTTTTACAACCTTTTTTCGAATACTTCAAAATATATATTCGATTTTTTACAAATCAGGCGGAATAACTGGATTTCTACTTTTATATATAGACATTATTTTACCTTTACTTACTTATCCTGCTACTTTTAGACATGGAGGGCATTGAAGTCGATCCTGATCCTCAATCCAAATTACTCATGATTTTATTTCTTATTGGGCAATTCATCCCATTGGAGTTATAAATGAATTTGAATACAATTCGGTCTTTGTATAGATACATTTTAATATGGGTTCAAAGAGGGTTGATTGAGGGTTCAATGAGATTTACCTATCCTAACCCTCAATGAACCCTCAACCAACCCTCAATCAACCCTCAATCAACCCTCAACCAACCCTCAATCAACCCTCTCTCAACCTAAACCAAATACAAACTGAATTCCTTGGATTTGGTTTTGAAAAAGTGCTGCAAACTCATGCTGTATTCCCTCCAACTGAAAATTAAAATAAAATTCTTACCTGTTAAACATCTGGAAGGAATGAAGAGTACTAAGAGCAATTATATCCAACATTTAATTGTCCATACTACTAAATTGTTGGAATAACATGATTGTGGAGTAGTCAGGATAAAGTATCACGCTCCATATACCATAAACATGGTATAAAAAATACCTCATCATTGCGATTGTGAAGCTGTAAATAACACTGTAATTTTGCATCATAAAAAATAATCAAACCCAAATATTTATCATCATGGCAAAAATTGCAAAAGATCTAACCGAATTGATTGGGAATACCCCACTCGTTTACCTGCCGAATTACAGCGCAAAAAAAGCACTGCAGGCAACAGTTATCGCTAAAGTTGAATCCTTCAATCCGGCAGGTTGCGTGAAAGAACGTATTGCTTTGTCAATGATTGAAGATGCTGAGAAAGCTGGAATTCTTAAAGCCGGTATTGAAATCATTGAACCAACCAGTGGAAATACAGGAATTGGACTTGCAATGGTTGCTGCTATAAAAGGCTATAAACTGACTTTGACTATGCCTGAAACCATGAGCATAGAACGCCGGAATTTATTAAAAGCATTTGGTGCAAACCTGGTGTTGACTCCTGGAGCAACTGGTATGAAAGGTGCCATTGCCAGAGCTATTGAACTACATGAGGAAAATCCTGCTTCTTTTATACCTCAACAATTTGAGAACCCTTCAAATCCTGAAGTTCACAAACGGACAACCGGTGAAGAAATCTGGCGTGATACGGATGGAAAAGTTGATATTTTTGTTGCCGGTGTTGGTACCGGTGGAACAGTAAGCGGAGTGGGTGCTGCACTGAAAGCACATAACCCAAACGTAAAAATCGTAGCCGTTGAGCCTTCAGATTCCCCTGTATTATCGGGTGGAGCTTCAGGTCCTCATAAGATTCAGGGAATAGGAGCCGGATTTATTCCAAAAAACTATGATGCAAGTGTGGTTGACGAAATCATTCAGGTAAGTAATGACAATGCCATTCTGACTTCCCGTCAGTTAGCACAGCAGGAAGGTCTTTTAGTTGGTATATCCTCCGGAGCAGCTGCCTATGCAGCAACTTTACTGGCTCAACGTCCTGAAAATAAAGGAAAAGTTATCGTTACGTTACTTCCCGATACCGGTGAACGCTATCTGTCAACGTTATTATATGCATTCGAAGAATACCCGCTTTGATTCAGGAGCAAGGAGTAAGAGGTAAGAAGTAAGGAATTTAATAGTATTTAGAAAATATAAAAATATAAAATCAAGAAATAAGGTGTTATTGGAAGGAAGTAAATAAATTCGAATAGAATACTTGCCTCTTACCTCTTACCTCTTACTCCTTACTTCTAATAAAAAATAAACAGAATATGGCTGATAATAATTTAAAATTTGAGACGCTTCAGGTACATGCAGGACAGGTAGTAGACGGAACAACACATGCACGTGCAGTTCCAATATATCAAACGAGTTCGTACGTATTTGACGATGCGGCTGATGGGGCAGACTTATTTGCCTTGCGTAAATTTGGAAACATCTACACACGTTTGATGAACCCGACTACCGATGTATTTGAAAAACGTATTGCAGCACTCGAAGGCGGAGTATCCGCACTGGCAACTTCTTCAGGACAATCAGCCCAATTCATTGCTTTAAATAATATCGTCGAAGCAGGTGATAATTTTGTATCAACATCCCACTTGTATGGTGGTACTTATAACCAGTTCAAAAATCAGTTCAAGCGTTTGGGTGTCGATGTACGTTTCACTCCAAGTGACGAACCCGGTGAGTTTGAAAAACTGATTGATGATAAGACAAAAGCCCTATACCTGGAAACTATCGGGAATCCGGATTTAAATATTCCTGATTTTGATGCTATTGCATTGGTTGCCGACAAACATGGCATACCGCTTATAGTAGATAATACTTTCGGCGCAGGAGGATATTTGTTCCGTCCATTAGAACATGGTGCGAGCGTTGTTGTTGAAAGTGCCACCAAATGGATTGGTGGTCATGGAACTTCATTAGGTGGAGTGATTATTGACAGCGGCAAGTTTAACTGGGGAAATGGCAAGTTTAGAGCTTTCACTGAACCAACTGACAGCTATCATGGATTGGTATTCTGGGATGTATTTGGAACGAATGGTCCTTTTGGCAACATAGCTTTCAATATACGTGCCCGTGTGGAAGGACTTCGTGATTGGGGTAACACAATCAGTCCCTTCAATTCATTCCTGCTCTTACAGGGTCTTGAAACACTTTCGTTGCGTGTGGAACGCCATGTGGAGAATGCACTGGAACTTGCTCAATGGCTTGAAAATCATCCTCAGGTAGAATATGTAAATTACCCGGGATTGAAAAGCAGTCCATACCATGCATTGGCAACCAAATACCTGAAAAAAGGATTTGGTGGAGTACTATCGTTCAAATTGAAAGGAGATGCTGAAAAAGCTGACAGCCTGATCAATAATTTAAAATTAATCAGCCACCTGGCTAATGTTGGTGATGCCAAATCATTGATTATTCACCCTGCAGCCACGACACACGAACAGCTTTCGCCGGAAGATAAAATATCAGCTGGAGTTTTCCCGGGATTACTTCGTATATCTGTTGGTATTGAAAATATAGTTGATATTAAAGCAGACATTGAACAAGCTTTCAATGCCATTAAATAATAACATTGATTTTCAAGTATTGATTATTTTTTAGTACATGTAGTTAGTATTGTTTTTTTTCAAAATGCATTCCAATTGTTTGGGATGCATTTTTTTTAATAGGATGCAAGAGCCAAGAAACAAGAGTCAAGACAGAGTGTGAAGTAAATAACTGTTTTACATATTATTCTGTCTGATTAATTCGTTGTAAATATTTATGAAGATAGTTGAAAATGGAATTCACTCCTGAATTACGCAAATAATACACATAAAAAAGAAAGTTTGATTTATAATAAATCAGACTTTATTTTTTATGTACTTATTAATTAAGTGATTGCAGGAAATTCAAATATAATACTCTGTGTAATTTACAGGATTTAAAATTAATTCCATAAAGATATTGCAACGTATATGGGAGGATGAGTTTTGGTTGGCAATTTCTAAAGGTATTTCCTGAAAACCAAGTTTGCGATACAAAGCAATTGATGCTTCCATTTTGGTATTTCCTTCTAGAACAATACGAGAGAAACCACGTTCTCTTGCTTTATCAATAAAAGTCAGTCCTAATTTATACCCTACTCCCTGACCATGAAATTTGGAATCAACTGCCATCTTTCCAAGTTCACAGGTTAAACCATCAATCACAATTAAAGCACATGTACCTATGGGTATATTATTGTGTAATGCAATAAAAACATTTCCTCCTTTATCCAGAATGTGTTTTTGAGGGTCATTGAGAACCATGATATCCGAATCTTCCAACCAAAAATTAGTTGATATCCATGCTTCATTAATGCTTTTAAATTCTTTACCAAATGCCATGGAATGAGATCTGATATCTATTACAATGTCCATTTATGATTTATTTTATATTTATAAATTTGTAGTATCTATATACAAGTTAAACGAGATACTCCTTTCTTTTATACTTTGCCATTAAGAGTATTTAAATGCCTAATCCATCATAGAACGAACTTACAACAGCTTTTTGTTGCATGATTCGGGAACCTGGTGGTACACTGGTTGTAAGCCAGACATTCCCCCCAATTGTAGAATCTTTTCCTATTGTAATCCTGCCCAGGATACTGGCATTAGCATATACAACGACATTATCTTCGAGAATGGGATGACGAGGAACTTTCAGTGGCAAACCTTTTTCATCCATTCGAACTCTTACTGCACCTAATGTTACGCCTTGATACAACCTGACATGATTCCCGATAATGCAGGTTTCACCAATCACCACGCCCGTCCCGTGATCAACACTAAAATACTCGCCCACCTGTGCACCGGGATGAATATCTATCCCTGTTTCAGAATGTGCTAATTCCGAAATAACCCTTGGAATGACTGGAACCCCGAGAACCAACAATTCATGCGCTATCCGGTGATTGAATACAGCCCGTATAGATGGATAACAAAAAATCACTTCGCCATAAGTATTGGCAGAGGGATCGCCATCGAAGGTAGCTTTTATATCAGTCGAAAGCAATCGTTTTAATTCCGGAATTTTATTTATGAACTTTAAAGCAGTTTCGGAGGCTTGTGTATCCGAATGGTCGGGTTCATTATTTGTGGAGTTAAATCGAAGCCCGTTGAGGATTTGTTCTGTTAACAGATTGTATAACCGTTCTAATTTTACACCTAAATGAAATTCAAGGGTATTTGAGTTTACAACTACTTCACCGAAATAACCGGGGAAGATGATTGCTCTCAACAATTCTACAATTTCGTGTAATGTCAGTAAGGCTGGAAGTGCTTTGTAATGTTGTGGTATGTATTCATATTCACGTAAATTATTTTTAGTCAACAATTCAATGTTTTTTTGAAGGACTTCTACAGTTTCTATTTTCATAATCAGAGGTTTTATAGTTTTAAAGGTCAAATTAAGAATATATAATCTTGATGGTAAAGCGTAATTTTAAAACAATCATCAACAGATTTTCATTTAATGAAATCAAATAATTTGCAATGAAACAAAGTTAATCATTTTCAGAAGGTAATGAAATACCATTCATAAGGTATTTCATTACCTTGTTTATGGTATAGTAATGATGTTTCAAACTTATATGCAATATTAATCCAGATAATACTAACGATTTGAAAAGTCCAGATAAGTTCAATCTTAATAGTGGAGATTTGTAATCAGTAACTCTCTAACAAAAAAACAGGTTGATTCGTTCTTGAATCAACCTGTTTTTGTAAGTTTATATGCCTACATTATTTCACCACTACCGATACAAATACGGGATGCAGCATCGTAAATCACTCCAAATTGACCGGGAGCTATGCCCTGCAATCTTTGACTCGACCGAAGTTGTACTCCATCAGTGGATAATAGTATCTTCCCAGGAGTAAAATCTGGGGTATGTCTTATTTTAAATGTTACATCAATCTCATTAGTATCATGTACCCAGGGATTCTCGGTAATAAAATGGAAATCACGCATTTTAAATTCGTGACCGTATTGTGTTTCGACTTCAAATCCTTTTGATGCATAGACAATGTTTGCACCAACATCTTTCTTAATCACATACCAGGGGCCTCCCGATAATCCTAATCCTTTGCGCTGTCCAACTGTATGAAACCAATATCCATTATGAGTTCCAAGAATCTTGCCTGTTTCAAGTTCCACTATCGGACCTTTCTTTTCACCAAGGTATCGTTTGATAAAATCATTGTAATTGACCTTCCCAAGGAAACATATTCCCTGGCTATCTTGTCGTTTAGCACTTGGGAGTTCGGCTTTCAGGGCAATTTCACGCACTTCATGCTTCATGAGTGTACCAATCGGGAACATTAGTTTTGATACCTGTAATGAATCAATTTGAGCCAGGAAGTCTGTCTGATCTTTGACAGGATCCTTTGCTGTTGCCAAATATGTTTTGCCGTTTTCCTCAATAGTACTGGCATAATGTCCTGTAGCAGTCTTGTCAAAATCTTTCCCTACCCTTTGTTCAAAAACTCCAAACTTGATTAACTTATTACACATCACATCCGGATTCGGAGTTAATCCAAGCTTTACTTTGTTGATAGTATATGAAACTACATTATCCCAATAATCCTTGTGTAAATCTATGATTTCAAGTTTACAACCATATTTCCGGGCAATTAATGAAGCCATTTCAATATCTTCTTCCGAAGAACAATGCAAAAGCTCGTCATCGTCCATGCCTATTTTAATATAGAATAATGTTGGAGTATACCCTGCTTCTTTCAGCAAGTGTACCACCACAGAACTATCCACCCCCCCCGACAATAATGTTGCTATATTCATCAATCTGTTACCAATTAGTCAATTCTTATTTTTCAACGCTCTACGCTCTATGCTCTATGTTCTATGCTCTATTAAATATAATACTCCGCCATATCAACAATTCCGGAACGCATGGCATATTTTGTTGCTTCGTGTACATTATTCACTTCAATCTTTCGGAATATATTCTTTCTGTGTGTCATGATTGTATGGGCACTTACATTCCTATGGGCTGCAATTTCTTTTGTTGTATTGCCCAATGCCATTTCCTTCAGAATTTCTTGTTCTGTAATTGTCAGCACCTGACGTGCATTCAGGTTCTGAAAATTTTTATTGTTATCAAGTAGCAGATTACTGACATGATTACAAATATAACGATACCCTTTATTTGCTTCTTTGAGTGCACTCCCGATTTCTTCTTTTGTAGAATCCTTCATCAGCACACTAAATGAATGCGTGTTATAAAGCAATGTGCGGAGAAATTCGTCACTTAACTCATCCGAAAACAATATCCAGTCAACGTGTTCAAACCTGCTTTCAAGTATAACAAGCTCATTTGCACTGTCAAAATCGAATAAAGTATAATCAAGGATTACCAATGATGTTGGATGATCAATCAATAATGCAAGCAACTCTTTCTTTACTGAAACATCATGGATTTCAGAGAAGTCAATTTGATTCTTAAGCAAATAATGCCATCCGGCATTTGAGATATCCTGGTTATCGGCTATAATTATATTTCTCATGGCTATTCCTGTATTTTAAAGCAGCTGTGTTTTATATCTGCAAAAGTACTGATTAATACTGCTATTCAGTCAATAAGACAAAAAAAAGACGACATAAGCCGTCTTTTTTTTATAGTATTTGGAGATAAATATGCAGCTTAATGATATTAATACTCCCAGAGGTCTTGTTCAAAATTTAAAAGTTCTGTTTCAATCCTTTTTTGTTCTTTTCTGATTTTAGTAGGATCTCCAAGATATTGTAATAACATTCTGTTGTTTAAGTTACTGTCTCCCAAAAGATAATCAGAATAGAATTTCTGTGCAAAAAACTCATCATAAGTCAAACGTTGAGTGTTATTTCCATTAGGGATAACATATTGTCTTGCCAAGTAAGGACGCAATTCATCAAATAAGAACCAACATAAAACCGAACTTTGAAAATAGCTCCAGGTATCAACTGTATTATCCAACGTAACGTTCGTCTCGGTTAATGCATACAAAGGAGCAATAGCCATGATTTTTGAATACATACGAGAAGTATGTTTGTCAAAAAACACAATTTCCTGTATTAAAAACTTCAATTGATTCCGAACGTAATCTTTATAGGCATAATTTGATACAATAGGTTGTTGTGTGATTGAATCAGGGACTATCAAAGGAGTTTTACGAATTGTATTGTTGATAGTATCTTTTTCGCAAATTTGAAAATAATTTTTAAGACTGTCCTTAGATAAAACTGATTCGTATAAAGGCTGAATATCACGTTCAATTTTATCATATGCTTTCAAAGAATCTTTTATCGCAGCATCAAGTATCACTCTAAATAAACTTTTATATTGTTCATTCGGAAGCACTGGAAAATAAAGTTGATAATTTTGTTTATCACGCATATCAATCACCCGGTACACAATTCTAGACCACACGACATCATCAGCTCTATGATTTATTATTGAAATAGTGTCGGCCAATGAATTCAATGCAGTTGTCTGAATAGCTACAGTACCATTTTTTTCAAAAAAAGGCATTTGCTTCTCTTGGGCATTAATATAATTATAAAAGAATGAAATGGTAATAACCAATGAGACAATCCAATACTTTTTCATATTATCATTTATTTATTTATTCTGTTTGGAACCTAAAGTTGTATCGCAATTGAACCTAAATCCCTTGCTAAATTATCAGGACCTTCTGCTTTTATATTATTAATCATAAGAATATCGCCTTTAATCAACTTGTCTAAGAAACCCTGACTTAATCGTGACCCCGAAACCTGAAGAGGAGAGATTCCTCTAGCAAGCATCGTAAATGAAGTGACCCTGAATTTTGCTTTTACCAGTTCGTCTTTTCCATAACTTGCAACAATCAGTGAAGTTCTTAAGATGCTTGGGGATAAAAATCCACCTCGCACGGGTTTAGCTCCTGGGTCACTAGGTTGAATGAATGCTTTCGGATCAGGAAGATATTTCACCCGATATGCTCCACCACCCATTTTCTTTTGCTTTCCTTCAACTTTGGCCCAGACTTCAATAGTTATTTCTTCATCCCGGTTTGCTTGAATTAAATATCTTCCCCCATTCTTTCGCGCTGATCCTCCAATTACACGAACAGATACGTTTTCAGCGGCTACTCCCGGAACAGATACACTGAAATTATTATCAATACCACGATATACTACGTTTAAATCTTCATTAGAAAGAGTGGCAGATGGTTCACCGACAATGTAATTTTGTGTAAAATCTCTTGTCATCACATTACCATCATTCCCTTTTAATCGTATTTGACCTTTATATGATATAACTCCTAATTTATTGGCAACAACATTATAGAAAGCATTTTGCAATTTTTGACCATTTACATAATAATCCGGAATTTGAGTCGTATCCTCAGCAGCTAATACAATACGAGCACTAAACTTTTCTCCACGGAGAACATAAGGTGTATTGGTAACAACTACTGCAGTGATTTTATTTACTCGAATATCCATTACATCGGTCTGACTTTTTAAATATTGTATGATTTCTGCTTCAGATGATCGAACATCACTCTGATATTTAGTCAGGATGGTTACTACTGCTGATAAAGGCATATTCTCAAACAAAGCTTCTTCCCAACGTTTCCCATCTTTCATTTTCCCAGTTTCAAAAATGGATTGATACATTTTTTGTTTTGAAGGATTATTAACCGATAAACCAACCAAAAAATCACGATAGTTATCAATCTGGAGTTTTAGTTTCTTTCCATGCCCATTAGTTAAACCATATTGAGCTGCTTTATCTAAATTATCCTTTGCATTTATTTGCTTTACATAGGCACTATCATTTGCATCTTTTTTATCAGCAAGCCTAATAATTGTAATTTTGTAAGCTTCAAGATATTTGTAAAGGTCATCCGAATTTTTCTTTACTAATTTAGCCTTTTCCAGCCAAATATGGACCTTTTCAGGATTTTGTTCAGATAAACTTTGGAAATCGGCATATAGTGACTTATTTCTCAGCTCTGCTGATTCAATTGTTTTATGTAAACTATTATCCACCATAGTAAACCCATTCAGGATATCGCTCGATACATTCAATGCCAACATTGCTGTCAACACTAAATACATCATACCTATCATTTTTTGCCTGGGTGTTTCGGTGCAATTTTTAGCTCCACTCATTGGAATTTTCTTTTAAATTTTATGGTCTGTAAAAATTCCTTTTATTAGCTTAAAGCATTGAGCATATTGCCATATACCTGATTCAAATCAGCAATTTGTTTTGCTAATTTAGTGGTACCTGACTTATAATTCTCTGTTTCAATAGCGGCTATTGATGTTGCTGATTTCATTTTTTGAACATCTCCGACAATGAAATTTAATTCTTCATTCACAGTTCTTAAACGCTCCGTTTGCTGGGTCAAACCTTCGGATTGCGCCTGGATATTCTTCAATTGAATTTCATAAATTGAATTAATAGATGACAAATTCTTATTTATATCTTCTACTTTGCCGGCATACAGTTTTGTATTTTTCACAACTGTATCCATCCCATCCGAAATTCCTTGATATGAATTCGATAAAAGTCCTGTTGATGTATTTAATGCGTCCTGATTTTTAATGTATTTCCCAGCAGCTTGCGTAGCTCCATCAATATTTTTTACAAATAAATCAGTTGCGCCAACAACGTTAGATAAACTGCTAAACTGTTCTGCAGTTGCTGTTAAGTTTCTGATTCCTTCCGATAATTTCTTAACATCTTCATCATTTATTGTTTCGGAATAATTAAGTCCTACTGAACGTGAGGCAGTAATATTTCCGGCATTTTGACCTCCTACTTGATTTACATTTTGAATTACACCTGGTACATTTCCGGTATTAATTGCATTTGAGCCGCCTTCAAAATCGTAAATTTTATCCCATTCGTAGTCAACATGCGGCTGATCAAAAATTCCTAAAGCAAACAGAAATGCTTCTACCGACATTCCAATTCCCAACATTGTTCCTGCACCTGGAAGGTGTAGTATTTTGAACATGGCTCCGATAATAACCACAGAAGCTCCCAAACTATAGGCTGCTGCCAGTTTTTGTTTTACTTCCGGTGAATTCCACCAAATGTCAAATTTTGATTTATTCTCATCCATTTCTTTCATTTTGATTTTATTTTTGGAATAATGAATTTTTATTCCCCGTTATAAGAACGTACACATCGAAAACCGATATAGGGACGACTCTCATTTTGATATTCGTATGTTTTTACTCCACATTGCAAATAATATGCAATATCTTTCCATGAACCTCCTTTGATGACTTTGCGTTTCAACACATCAGGATCATCATTTTTTGCATTGTACTGGAAACTAGGGTTCATATCCGAAACTAATAAACTGCTAGAGACATCATACGCTGATGAAGTCCATTCAGCCACGTTGCCAGCCATATCAAACAAACCAAAATCATTTGGCGGATATGATGCTACTTTCATGGTCGTTGCTCCCATATCATCGGTATAACTTCCACGCATTGGTTTGAAGTTTGCTAAGAAACAACCTGATTTATCACGGACATAATTACCGCCCCAAGGATATAATGCCATTCTCCGGCCACCCCTTGCTGCATATTCCCATTCTGATTCTGTTGGTAACCGATAGTCTTGTCCTCCAATTGTATTTGCACTGTTAAATAATTGAGTTCTCCATTGACAAAATGCCTGAGCCTGTTCCCATGTCACTCCGACTACAGGATAATTCGCAAATCCCGGATGCGAAAAATACATCCTCATTTTAGGATCATTATAAGAATATTGAAAATCACGTAACCACATGATGGTATCGGGATAAACATTAACAATATGCATCGATATCAAATCTTTACGTGTGGTTAATTTTCTTTCAATTGTTTTGTTAATTATGACACCATTCTCAACATATGAAGTATCTACACGGGCTCTTGCATTCTTGGGATAGGCTCCAGTATTTACATTATATTTGTTTTTTGGCAATGCTGCCTGATCATAATTTAGCCATTCATATTTGTATTGTAACTTTGCAGGGTCTATTTGTTTTTTAAAACCTAATGCATTGTCATCTCTGTAATATAAAGACCCCAGGATAGTTCTCACATCTTCATCTTTCGAATTCCATGGAATTTTCACTCTCCAGTTCAGACGCGCTGTTTCAGGACTAGCATCATCAGTTTGATTTTTATATTTCATCCTGAATTCATCTTTACCACCTATCACAAGCTGACGTAATGCTATGGAATCACGAACCCAATAAACAAATTGTTTGTATTTATCATTCGTTATTTCAGTTTCATCCATCCAGAAAGCATCCACAGTCACATTAATTGATTTATCATTGATCGCTCCGATAGCAGACTGATCATTAGCTCCCATCATAAAAGATCCCCTTTTGATAAAAACCATGCCGTACGGTTGTGGTTCAAAAAATTTGTCTTTGGTTCCAAGACCCGTTAACTCACCTGCAGGTTTATTACATGCAGCAAGTAGAATGGTCAGTACAATAATTATCAGATTTCTTTTCATTCGAGTGCAATTTATTTGTTGAAATAAAAAACTGTGTTCCTTTTTGATTATTTATAATAATTCGTTATAATATTCTTATACTCTTATATTTGCTGTTTCTTTTCCCAAAAAGGTATTCAAAACTATACATCACCAGTATTTCATGCGATCCTGAACTTACAGTAATAATCTTGGAAGTTGGCAAATCGTATGAATATCCAATGGATAAACCCCCTGAGATATTAATTCCAGCCAAAACAACTACTGCATCCTGTATTCGATAGGACAACCCACCCCAATATTTGCTATCATATTCCAATCGAGATGAAACGTCCAATTGCATAGAACTGAAATCAGTTTTTAGCAGTGTACTAGGTCTTAATACATATTTTGGATCAGCAAAAACAAATTTATATCCACCCGTCAAATAAAGGGATCCATATTGTTTAAATTCCGACTTTTCTCCCCAGGTTACTGTAGGATTATTTAAATGCGAATACGACAAACCAGCATAATAGGTTGGTGTGGAATAAAAAGCACCAACATTCATATCAAAACTTATTCCAACTACAGCACTTTTAGGAATCTCATTATCAGCCGAAATGTCATGATAACTATCCCAACTCGGCACAGCATGTGATGGATCCTGAATACTGTCTCCATTATTAAATCCTAAACTTACAAATCCAATATCTGTTCCAATACTAAGCACACCAGCTCCAAGTTTATGCTTATAAGCATATTGTAAATGAGCAGATTGAGTAACGAACTGACCTACTTTATCATTTATGAACGATAAGCCTATTCCATTAATGTTCTTGCCAATTTTAAATGGAGAATTGATACTAAAAACAGTCGTCCGTCCTGCATTCGGAATACCCAACCATTGAATTCGATGCTGCCCAGTAATCTGAATCATATCACCATCTCCCACCGCTGCAGGATTAAATGATGAAATATGAAACATATACTGACTCAATTGTGCATCAAATTGTGAAAATACAGACCCTACGCTGATAAGCAAAAACAAAATACTTAATACTGCTTTCTTCATAGGGATATCTGATAATTTTTCATTCACAACCTATGCTAATTTCTATTTTGAGGATTGTGTCATTTATCAAACTCAAAATCTATCAAAAAATTGTTTTGTTTAACATTTTTCTTAGAATTGAGCTTTTTTTGACTAAATATTTTAACCTTACATCAAAACAGTCATCAGATAAACCTGTGTTAGTACTCCTCTTCGTTAAAAAAGAAATCTTCTTTGCTCGGATAATCCGGCCAAATGTCTTCTATACATTCGTAAATCTCTCCTTCATCCTCAATTTCTTGTAAATTTTCAATAACTTCAAGAGGAGATCCGGAGCGCATAGCATAATCTATCAATTCATCTTTTGTGGCTGGCCAAGGCGCATCCTCAATTTTTGAAGCTAATTCCAATGTCCAATACATAATCAGCTCGTTTTTTTTTAAGTAAATAAGTTCAGTTTATTTTATCTCTAATTTTGTGCAAAAATAGGGTTTTTTTTTATTAATCATGCGTTTTCCATGAAATTTCTTCACCTTCATTTTCAAGTGTAAAATACCGTGATAATGCGAAAAAATAGTCCGACAACCTATTAAAATATATAAGTATCTGATTATCTATCGAGTAGAATGCTGTCACATCAAACAATCTCCGTTCTGCTCTACGTGCAATAGTTCTGCAGACATGACATAAAGCACCCGTTTGTGACCCTCCTGGTAAAATAAAAGCATTCAGGATGGGCAACTTAGCATCAATCCGATCAATTTCTGACTCAATTTGCCCAATACTGTCACTTTTTAATATTGATGATTGTTGAAGCGCGACTTTTGAAGTATCTGTTGCCAGATATGATCCTATTGTAAACAAATTATTTTGAATAATTCGTAAAAAGGTCACTTCTTGAGCATGAATCGGATAAGTTGTAAGCATCCCTATGAAAGAATTTAGCTCGTCAACCGTGCCATAGGCTTCTATTCGAATATCATTTTTAGGCACCCGGGTTCCTCCAATTAATCCTGTCTGACCTTCATCCCCTGTTTTAGTGTATAACTTCATTTGAAACGGATATTAAACTCTTTATTAGTATTCCCATTTATTATTATCTACGTTTTAAAAACGCATTTTATAGTGTTTCTTGTGTAAGTCGGTATTAAAGAACACAATTCCGAGTTGAAATAAATCAATTGTTGCAATTACTTGCGAATGTTCTTTTATCATTTTCCATGCCTTTTCCATATCCTTTGACCAATAAATATCATCCACTACAAATACCGTATTTTTATGCACTTTTGTCAGACATTGTTCAAAATAACTTATAACAGCCTGCGATTTATGATTTGCATCCATAAAAACCAAATCCAATTGACTGAACTTATTCAACACTTCAGGAAGCGTTAAGTCAATGTCTCCCACCACAATTTGTACATTTTTAATATCTAAAGTTTTGAAGTTATCGATTGCCAGACTTGCTACCTGTGGACAACCTTCAAGACTAATGCACCGCATGGTAGATGAAGGAGATGCTAAATAGGAAGTAGTTAAGCCCAATGAAGTTCCAAACTCCAACGTGTTCTGAGCTTTAATATAAACAGACAATCTATAAAGCAATTGTCCATACTTTGTTGATTTTACTGACTTTGCCGCGATTTCAGCAATGGTCTTTTTCTGCTTTTCACCGGCTCCATAATCAGTAATATCCAACACCCGTTTATCTTTTTCTAAAAGTGAACGAATTATTTCAATGGATGAAAAGATATAGTAAGTACTCTTCTTATTGAATACAAATTCTGTGAAATGATACACAAAGGGTGAATGAACTCCGAATCCATGTGTGTTACTTGCTGTAAGAAAATGTAGGATATATTTAAGTGCTATTCTAAATCGGTTCATGGGTTACAAAATTAGAAAAAAAATTGAGATATCAAATGCATTAACTACTTTAAAACAGGTCCAATTTGAACAAATCAATAAATTTATTCTAACTTAAGTGGTTTAACTCATATTCATGCAATTTTTTATAGATTTTTTAGAATTAAATCTTCAACCCATTTAATTAACATTAGTTATTTTAATCAAAAAATCTTTCACAATGAATTATTATTAATTCGTTGCCTTCGAAGAAAGGCTTTTGATTTAATCAAAAATATTATAAGCGGAATAAGAATGTGATAGGATAAAGACGGAAAGGGAGATAGAAAATACAGACTTGAAACATATTTAAAAACAGGTGATTTCTTAAAATAAAAATGAAATCGGAATTACTAGAAAAAAGTTAAGTGTAGTTTTATAAATGATTTAATATCCCCATACAATAAAGCAACAAATATAATTAAGAAATGAGAATCAATAAATGTAATGTCAAAATTATCATATTACAGAACTTTGAATTTAAAACAGCCAATGTGACAGGATGAAAAAAAATTATCAAGCATTTCATCGTGATGTATTCATAATCTTTAGTCTGTTTTATTTTTACATCCTACTAAAAAAAAATTCTTTCTCATATTATTTAAACACCGGTGAAAAAGAATTCATTGCTTGAGGAAACAGGATTATATAGCTTTCAATTAATATTAATAGATGGAGGGTATGGTCTATTCCAATAGTAGCTAAGTATTTTGATTCATTGGTTTTGAAATATTTCACTTTAAATTTTCCGGTGACATAATCTATTCCTAAATGTAAAATACCATTTAAAAGGCTAAATGCAAGTCCTTGAATAAAGGTCAATTCCAGAATTAATGGACTTACTAAAATTAAGAAACAGGTATAAATTCCTACATGCTCTATTAAGCGGGGTATTTTTAAAGCTTTAAATTTACGAAGTTGGCTACCTTGTAAAAAATAATCCCCAATAGTATGCATTAGAATGATGATAATAATTTTAGTCATGGTAATTACATTTCGTATACTACAAATATAGATATATTTATTTGATTGACATCTAATTTGGTAAAAAATATAAAGGGAGAAACGTTTATCTACACACAAAAAATCCATCCAAAAAAGAGCAATTTAAATCATGAAAAGTTAAGGTAAAAAAGCAGAATTAGCGCTTATCTAAAAAATTCAAAAACAGACATATCGACAGCAACAATAACTTGAATGTTATATTAAAGTATATTTGTTTTATCCGACATCATGGTAAAAATGAATTTATAATTCCATTAGGGCAAGGTCAATTAATTGAGAAACCAACAACAAAGAATACAAAATATCATGATAACAAAAAAAGCTATTTTACTTAAATTCTGTTCAATTAGTCCCCGAGCATTAAGGTTGTAACAATTTCATTTTTTGGAGTAATTGCTTTTGTAATATAAGCTCCTGTCGGCAACGAGACTGGGAAAGTGTCAACACTTCTGGCATGAAATTGTATTTTATGGATGAAACGTCCGGTTATATCATAAAGATATAAATTTCCGTTCTGACTACTTTTATTATTTACAACGATATTATTTTTTGAGCTAAATACTGTTAAAGAATGAAGTTTCTCGTCAGTTGATTCATCTGAAGTTGACAGATCATCATGAGCAGGTATTGCTATGATTCTAAATCGTTTCTCAACAGGTGAACCGGACTTTAAAAAAAATGTATAGGTAGATTTATCATCTGTAATATCTGTCGATTTAGTATCAATCAAATCAATTAAATAAATCTCCCTGTAATGGTTTGTGGTATTGTGGTGTGTGAAAGTAAGCGTATAGGCTGAATCAATACCGGCTTTAAATCCAAGATAGGTATTGTTAATATCGCTGATAGAGTTCACCTGATAATCACCATCAACTTCAGAAGCAAAAATTTGAGGCATCAGGATTGATCCCATCATCTTGTAGCCATCCCGGCTATTATCAAAATTCCTGGTACAAGTTGAATCCGTAAAAAGCCACATACGATCACTTGAATTTGAGCCCGAGACATCGATTCGTGTGAAAACTCTCTCTGCAGCAGGTGCACGTAGAATAGTTGTATTTTTAACGAGAGTCCCGGTTGAACTGTAAGGAATCGAAACAGTGGCAGTGGAACCGGGAGTTTTAACCATGACCAGGAAAGCCTGCATGGAAGGAATAGAAACAGGTAAATCACTTCCGGCATAATCCTGAGGCACTGCCAGATACTGACCCGGAGCATAGAAATCACTACTTCCATTTGAACTATTACTGGACCAATCCTTTTTCGACCCGGTATTGTACAAATAGACTGTTTTATCCATTCCGTCACCAAAAATGAGTGAATTTGAAGGTTCAACAGTGTTTCTTATATTGATTGCCGAGGTATAAGGGTTTGCAATCAGGTGCTGTCCTTTATAAGTTGCATCATTTGTATATGATAATTCTACCGGACCATAATCTTTATTTACCAACTCTCCTTCAAAACGAATAGTTTTAGGGGCTTCCTGTGTAATTTCATATCCGGTAAACGCTGTTAAAATGGACTCATTTTGCAGTTGTTCCCAATGACCGGTTGTACCTATGACATTTTCATGCATTTCGCGAACGTACGAGCCTGCAAATGCCGGATTTGCAGGAATTGATTCCAGTGGAATTCCAAAAAACTGCCACTTGTATGTTTCAGCCTCCCGGGCTGCTCTCGAATACATTTCTACAGTTGCAGGCACAGTTGGATCCTGACCAGCTACATTATGGAATATTAATGACCCGTTTGCTACTGAACCTGTTGGACTGGCTTTAATAACCAAACCTGAGATACCGCCATGATTGATAATTTTGCCTTTTACATCAAGCAACTTTTCAGTTGGGATTATCAATTGAGCACCTGGGTTTATTGTTAACAATTGTTCTATCGTAAGATCTGACTCAAACGATGCCCCTGACACATTATTAATAGTTAAATTAGAGATTTTGTTTGCCACAAATGCACCTGAAGGAATCGTTTGAAAGGCAGTTCCTGATAGTACAATCGCAGAATTCTGAGACGAAGCGTCAATTTTTGCTCCATTTGTTAAGTTCAGGTTTCCCTTGACAGTCAGAGTTCTCCCGTTAGTAATCAGTTTAATGTCTGATTGATTTATGGTGATATCATTTACAGACCGGTCTTGGTCCATCAAACAATCATGTATTGGTTGATCATCAAAAACGATATTTGAATCAAACCCTGGCACTTCTTTCCTTGTCCAGTTTTCAGAAATGTTCCAATTAGTGTCAGTAGATCCTTTCCATTTATTGATCTGGAATGTAATCGTAACAGGGTTTGATTCAGCAGATCCTAACCAGTTTGTCATACAAGCAGATCTTGCCAGACGCTTAAACAGTGTAGTCTCTGCAATTTTACCAGGCTGGTAAATGACAGTATTGCTGGCAGGAATATCAGTCCAAGTCGTTTCTTTAGAAAGCTTGCTTTGCCATTTATATTCCAGTCGACCTGAGTAACCGCTTGCAGGATTTACGCTTGTAATCAATGCCGGTGCGTCATTACCCCATACTGTTTGATCGGAAGCTATCGTACCTCCATTAGTTGGATTCAGACATCGTAATTCATAGACACCTAAGGTTGGAGTGGCTACATCGCGTAGGGTGCCGTTAAGGTCTGTTGTGATT
>Ga0302271_10001969_pt1 | contig 19008 bp, 11 predicted proteins | sample III_Bog_N1_1_FD_198767 | JGI IMG/M metagenome (GOLD analysis project Ga0302271, IMG submission 198767) | Peat permafrost microbial communities from Stordalen Mire near Abisko, Sweden - III_Bog_N1_1 | ecosystem: Environmental > Terrestrial > Soil > Wetlands > Peat | place: Sweden: Abisko...
AATTGCAAAGTGTGTTACTCTCACTTCTCTAAATCTAAATCTCTACAAAAATAGTATTGGTGAGAATGGTGCAAAGTATTTAGGAGAAGGAATTGCAAAGTGTGTTACTCTCACTTCTCTAAATCTAGATCTCAGCAGTAATAGTATTGGTGAGAATGGTGCAAAGTATTTAGGAGAAGCAATTGCAAAGTGTGTTACTCTCACTTCTCTAAATCTATATCTCAGCGGTAATAGTATTAGTGAGAATGGTGCAAAGTATTTGGGAGAAGGAATTGCAAAGTGTGTTACTCTCACTTCTTTAAAGCTAGATCTCAGCTGTAATAGGATTGGTGATAATGGTAAAAGAATAATAAAATAATTAGTTATGAAAGCAAAAAGATTGATTTCATATTACATTGTGTTGAATTGACAATAATATTGAGAAAATTAAACAAGCAAGGATTTTCAAAGTGTTTAACTCACTTCTCTAAAACTACATTAATAATAAAGTAAAAAAAGTAGTATTATTTTTTATGACATAAACTTTTTCTGCAGTTCCCACCATAAAAATAATAGTATTTTTTATTAAATTTTTCAAAAACTTCAAACACTCTTTATTAAATAATCTTCAAAAATGTTCATATTTTGGACATCTCGTAACATATGGAGGAAAAGCAGCTCTTTCTTTAGGATGAACAGAACTTTCTCAAGGGTTGCTTTCTTTCAACTCTCTTTCTCAGAACAAATTAGTACAAGAATTTCTACACGTACTGTGGCACAGTAAATTCAAAATATCTCTGTTTCTGAATCCTAACAAAAATTGATCCGAACAACATGGGTGAGAGAAAAGTGTGACTATCTCTATTAACCATCCTTAAGCCTCCCAAAGCAGGTATCCATGTAAGAGTTAATGGCTTTATTTATAAAATAGGCCTTCTTGGCACTGAGAAACAAACTACTACACATATTTCTATAAAATTCCACTCACACTAGATCTAGTGTGAATTCAGCGATTTAAAAAATCAATGAATAAAAAGGTAAAAATTAGATGAATTAAGTAAGATCCTAAATCATTTTTTTTTCAATGACTAAAGACAAAAAAATGGAAAACACAACAATTTTGATTACAAAGAAATAGTTTATTTTATTTATTTCTTTTCAATGAAGGTAGACTGATTTTAAATTCCTTAATTACAATTTTATTAATTGGAAAAGAGAGAATAGTGCTATTTGTTTGAACTTAGGATTATCATCATTTGAGTCTATTATCTTTGGAGAGCGTTTAAAGTATTTAATAGAATTATTTTGCTCCAAATTCATTATTTTGAAGACTTCAAATAATTTCTCAATTAAAAAGTCTTCCTAAAACAGCTACAATATTTAGAAGACAAAAATAGATGCTCCCAATGCAATAAAGCCAAATAGAGAGCAAAAGCAACTTTGTTAAAAGAGAAAATAGAGCATTCAAAAAGAAGATATTAACACCAATTAATTAAACAAAATAGAAAGACAAAGAGATAATACAAAAATTCCCTTCTTCCCCCTCTTTCCGCTCTATTTATACTTTGTAAAATAATATAATATTTTAAATTCCATTTCAAATCCAAAAAACAAGAAGATCAGATAAGTGCTGCAAAAGAGAAATAGAAAATAAGAAAGAGAGAAAGACTCAAAAATAATAAATCTGCATAAAGGTATTCAGATGAACACAGATAATAAATAACCATTAACTGATGATACCACACTAGCGGATAATAACAAGAAACATTTTTGGAAGCTTTAATAGCTACTCAAAGCTGGTGAAGATCTTCCAGAAGTTGAAAAAGATCGAGAATAGGAAATTCCTTCTGGGCTATTAACACACTAGGCATAATCACATTTTCCTCTCACAGGTTCAAATCAATAGCCTTACGAATTATCAATCTCAAAGCAAGATATTGGCGATACAGCGATGACTCAATTTCTTAAGCTAGCAGATCTGAATAAATTCACACATTTCTCATTGGATCTAACTAATCTAATTGGCTATGAATCAACATTTCTGCTGTTATCTACCCTTCTCTCCAAGCTCACAAACCTAGAAAACCTTGATTTGATCATCCAGCAAAATGAACTAAAAGATGCCCAAGCCGAGCAACTCTCCCTAAGCTTTCTTGTCATGAAACAGCTACGCTCTCTCAAGTTCAACATGAAATAATGTAACTCTAGCAACAATGAAATAACATCCCTTGCTTACAGACTCTCTTAACTCAGCTGCACTCTTACAATTCTAGATCTAAATATATACGACAATCCTTTTGGTGACAATGGGTTTAGGAGTGTTTCTCAGATGCTTGACAAATGCACAAAACTCCAAGAGCTTACTCTTATCATAGGGAGTAATTATCAAATTGGCGATTATTATCCCAATAAGGACTTTGGAATTAAAACTTTAACCAAATCAATCTCAAAATTGGTCCTACTCGAAAAGCTAAAGTTTTCATATTTTAATTGCTATTTACGCCTTACTTCGACTTCTTGCGTATTTAAAAGTATTTATCCTCTAGTTAATCTCACACATCTCACGATTTCCCTGTAAGTCAATGAAATCTCGGTGAGGCAAATGGTCGTTCTTACTAAGAACTTCAAGAATTTCAAAAAACTCCAGAATATTAAATTTGAGTTTACTGGTAGTAGCTTTTTTATTTTCAAACCCATTGAATTTAAAGAGGAAGAATAAAAAGTAGAAGGAGGAGAGTATCATGGAGACTGGAAGAGAGCAATTGAACTTTCTTGCAAGAAAAATGCAAGAAGCTTAGTCGAATATGACATGTTTATCTTAGATTATTGAGAGTGACCAACAATAAATCATTAGCATATTAGCCAGTGATTTTCCCCCTCTCAAAAAAATTTGATCTTAAAAATATTGAATGAATGAAAGACATGTTTTTATAGAAGAATCTCAGTTCTTCTTGATCTAGAAGCATTTTAAAAAATACATCTCATGAGGTTTCTATTATAATTATTTACTTTATTAATAGAATATTAGCTTATTGGAAAAGAGAGAGAAGTGAAAGAAAGAAAAGTAATTAACATGCAGAAAGGCCATATGTACACTGAAAAGAAACAATTACCAAAAGAAAAACCAACACTGGCGTTTAATAACAAATTACATTTTCCGCAGCAGGTTTCCTAGATATGCTAAACTGAAGAATATCTTCCAAAATATGAAGAAGAGGACGGAGAAGAAGGATATGATCATACTTCTGGGCTATTAACTCACATAAAACCAACACATTTCTCTTAAGCAGGTGATTCCAATGTTTAAGAATTATCAATTCAAAAACGAGGTAATGGCAACTCAGTTTTAGTTCAACTTCACTATCGAGCTGATCTAAACAAACTCAAACATCTTTCCTTAGATCTTACTGATCTAATTGGCTAATAAGCAACCTTTCTGCTGTTATCCAATCTTCTCTCAAGCTCACTAACCTGAAAACCCTAGAGTTAATCATCCGACAAAACGGACTCGATAACTCCTAGGCAAGGTAGCTCTCCCTAGGCTTTTAAGCCATTCAGGAACTAATATCCCTCAAATTTAATATATCTCAAAGCAACTCAAACTAAGAAATAAGAACAATATTCACAGAGGAATAATCTAATCTAATCACTGTTCCTCTTGCGACCTCAGGGTTTCATATGATCTACCAGGTTTTGGGTGAATTTAGAAAACTTTAATAGCTTGAATTCACCATATGGAAAAACAATATATCTAATAGTGAAATGCTTGTCTTATCCAAGAGCTTTAATAATCTCTGCCAATTGACTTCCTTAATCTTGTATGTCAAGGAAGAGAAATTGGAATAACTTGGACTTGAAACATTGCTAACATCAATCTCGAAAATGGTTCTTCTTGAGACTCTGAAGTTGTCACTTATTTATTGCCGCTTAATCACTTCACATTGTTCCAGTATTTTTCAGAGCGTTCAGTATCTAGTTAATCTCAGACACTTATCTCTTATTCTCGGAGTTGATGAAATTTAGAAGAATCAGATGCTATCCATGACAAAAAAGTTCTGCAATTTCAAACGACTTCAAACTATCGAATTTGTATTCCCTTATTATAGTTTCTTTTCATAACAAAATTTTCGGGTAATTGGATAAAAAGAAGCGTAGTAATTCAAAATATTAGTCAAACTTTCTTGCATAAAGAACGCAAGAAGGTTAACCAATTATGAAATGAGAATCTTAAATCCCTTTGAATACTGAGAGAGAGAGAATAATACCAAAAAAAGTCTCTGGGCTTAAATAATTCGAATTCAGAAGGAGAAAATAATTTACAGAAGGCATTTTAAAAAAATTATCATAAGTTGTGTTTGTTCATCTTGTTTTTAAATTAAAGCTTTTATCTATCCCTCTTTAATTTTGCAAGAAAGAGGCGGGTAGAGGGTAAGGCAAGAAAGATGATTTAATCATTTTGAAACCTTTCTTTTCTGATTTAATAATTTCTCATCTCGCATTAAGCATTAATCACCTTCAAGTTAATACAAGCAAAATTTAAGGGATTAGTTGAAGTTAATGCTAGTTATGACTATCAACTCAAATACTATTTGAGTTATCTCGTTCTTTCATTTTCTTAGGCTGTTCATCCTTTGTAACACATGTGCTAAATAGTATTTCAAGAACAGAAAATAACTTAAAATTTACAAAAACTTCAATAAATAAATACTCCTTTTTAAAAACTTTATTTGTATTGATGAATATTTGGAATAAATCACAAGATTGTTTTAGTCTTTTGAGTGAAATTACAATTAAATATTTAAAATTGATGTAAAATAACAACAATTTCTAGAATGAAAAAAAAAACAGGTTGAAGAGAAAGAAAGAGAAAGCAAACTCTGAACACAAATCAGCAGCTAAACAAGTAAATCTAAAAATCAACAAATACCAACGAATTTGCAATTTGTAAACAGATGATATTTATGAAACGAAGTATTATTTTATGGAAATAGAATAGATAATTAAAATGATTAATATTTTTCTTTTAAGTACTAGTCTCTGCGCATAAGGGTTCCAAAAATACAATCAATCAACCAACCAACCAGCATAAGAATTCGTTTTAATTATTAACTTTGTTGGAAATTCGCATAAGTGCTGGAAGTGAGAAAGACTCTAAAATAATAAATCCGCATAAAGGCATGCAGATGGATACAGATAATAAATAAACATTTACTGATGATAGCGCACTAGCGGATAATAACAAGAAACATTTTCGGAAGCTTGAATAGCTACTCAAAGCTGATGAAGATCTTCCAGAATGTGAAAAAGATGGAGAATAGGACATTCCTTCTGGGTTATTAATGCACTCAACAGGTTCAAATCACTAGCCTTATGGATTATCAATCTAAAAAGAAGACATTAGCAATTTAATGCTAAATTAACTTCTCAAGCGAGTTGATCTGAACAAACTCACATATTTCTCATTGGATCTTACTAATCTAATTGGCTCACAATCAACCTTTATTCTGTTGTTTACCCTTCTCTCCAAGCTCACAAACCTAGAAAGCCTAGATTTGATCATCCAGCAAAATGAACTAAATGATGCCCAAGCCGTGCAACTCTCCCTAAATTTTTAGGCCATGAAACAACTACGATCTCTCAAGTTCAACATGAACTAATGTAACTCTAGCAATCAAGGAATAACGTTCTTAGCCTAAGGACTCTCTTAACTCAGCTTTACTCTTACAATTTTAGGTCTAAATCTACAAGATAATCCTATTAATGACAATGGGTTTAAGAGTGTTTCTCAGATGCTTGATAAATGCAAAAAACTCCAAGAGCTTGTAATCACAATAGGGAATAATAAAAATAATGAACTTGGAATTGAAGCTTTAACCAAATCAATCTCAAAATTGGTCCTTCTCTAAAAGCTGCAGTTTTCATTGATTAATTGCTATATTAGCCTTGTTTCAACATCGTACATATTTAAGTGTATTCAGCCTCTAGTTAATCTCTCACACCTCATAATTTTCCTGGATATCGATGAAATTGCTAAGAAGCAGATGGTCGCTCTTACGAAGAAGTTCACAAATTTTGAAAAACTCCAAACTATTAAATTTGAGATAACTGGGGATGCCTATTATTTAATTAAATCTACTGCTGATGAAGATGATGATGAAGAAATAGAAGAAGATGGTGATGATGATGAAGAAGAAGATGAAGAAGTAGAAGAAGAAGATGAAGAAGTAGAAGAAGGAGCAGAAGTAGAAGGAGGGGAGTATCATGGAGACTGGTTGAAAGCAATTGAATTGTCTTGCAAGAAAAATGCAAGAAGATTAGTCAATTATTAAATGCTACTTAAAGAACCCTCAGATTATTGAGAGGAAAAACCTAACATCAGTCAATTGCCACAACAGCAATAATCATTAGCACAAATATTCCATCAATTCTTCCCTCTCAAATAGCTTTGATCTTAAAATTATTACTGTAATTTCCCCAGGGGTGATAGTACTAATTAATGCAATTGAAAAATAATAAAATTGTTATCAATTTGTTTGAAAATAGCAATTATTTTATTAAGTAAGTTCAAAATATCTCCTGAGCTGAGATCACCAAAAATGTATCCACCTAAATTACCTTCTTTTAGAAATTGTAATTCAAAAAAAAAATATACATATTTATCTGCATCCTTGTATCAGGTATTTAGCAAAATTACATAAAATATACCTTTAATCACCCTAACAACTCAAATTTTTAGCAATATTTGCAGCTTTCAAACAATCAAAAAAATATGAAGAAAGTTGGAGAGCTAATTACATTAGAGCTGTAATATAGCATTACCAAAAGGCATTGCCAATAGTTTTTTAAAAATAAGAAAAATAGAGGCTTTGTTTATTCTTAACTTTAACTCAACTAATTACTTATTTTTTAAACAAATATACAACATGCAAGCACAACACAACAAAAAACAACCCAGTAGAAACCTTCTTAAAGCAAAAGTATTCATCCAACAAATATTATCATCATTCTAATTTGCTCCTTGTGTTTCGTTTGCTTCTCTTGGGTTCAACTTTCGAGGAAAAAGACTCCTCAGAAGTGATGGGTGAATTTGATTTTTTAGATGCTCTAGTGACTGAGGATGGTGGACTCATCCCAGATAACATCAGTAAGGCTTTAACCGAATCTTATTTGGCCTGTTCCATCTTGAGTACAGCTTCAGTATTGCTGGAATTTTGCTTTTGATTTCTAGGAGTTATGTCTTCAAATGGAAGTTACTGAGAGGAAGTATTTTTAGTCATAGTTAAATCACTAGTTGCATTCTGCAGCTGCAGTTTGGAGCTATATTGAAAGTTCTCTTTGGCCTATGGTTTCTTTGAAATAGGCTTGACTTTAGAAGGGAGATTATCCAAAGAAATATCCTCTTCTTCACTGCTAATTGAGATCTTATGAGGGGATATTTCAAGCTCACTATTGTTCCTTTGTTCAGTTTTTGAACTTGCCTTAATGATATTCAGCTAGGGCTTTTTACCTGAATCTTCATTACCTACGGGTTCTTTGCTAACACTTGAGGATTCCGCTTAGAACGCTTTCTTTTCAAGTCTAGCTAACTCAGCCTTGACTTCAAGTAACTGTTTTCGAATTTCCTTAGTTTCGCTATTCTTCGCATAATCTGTCTCTTGAATAGTTTGAGCTTACCTATCGATGATTGAGCTAATAACTTCGAGATTCTTGATTGTTTCTTAGAGTTGCTGCTGTCGCTATTTTTCTTGCTGGGTATCTTTTTCTTTAGCGATTAGGAAGTTCTTCAGAGTTGTCTCAAGTGCTTCTATCTTACTAGCTTGAGTTTAAAACTCCGCCTATAATCTAATTAGATTACTCATAGTAGGTGTGACTTTATTTGCTAGTTATTCATGGATTTCTTCGACGATCTTCTCATTTATCAGTTGATTCTGAGATTGAATAGATGTTTAAATAGAGTTAACTGTTTACATAGTTTCATTCATAAAACTTTAATTCTATCCTAATTCATCTTCAATGCCAGCTATTTTCACTTCAGCTTCTACGATCCTTCCTGAGATTACCTGCGATTGCTGAGCGATCTGACTATTGTACTCTTAGATTATCTTAGATTCTGATTCTTTGATTCTATCTTCAATATCAATTTCAATGCTATTGTCTTTGATTTTACTTGAAGTCATATTATCTAAGAATCCTTATCGAATACTCGATAGGTCTTGAGTTAGGCTATCTCTAGCTGCATTGCTGGCGGATTCAATCGAATTAAGTTTTCTTGTCAAATTGATTTAACTCTAAGACAGTTCCTCAAACATTTTCTACGCCTGGCTTGAATTTCCAAGGATATTTGACTTATCCTTTTGAGTTTAGAGAGATTATTACTTACTAGAGTTGCTGCCCATATAGTGAGAGGAGAGATTGATTTTAATAGATATTATGGTATTTGTTTTTCTGATATTCTTCCAAAAAAAAAATCTTAGAAAATATTTGTTTTTGATTTGTATTTCTCTGTCACTCCTACTCTTTAGTGTGTCTTCTCAATTCAAATTTTCAATCCAGCTAGACTTAATATTTCATGTGTTTCTCATTGCTACAACATAGATTTAGCATAAAAAATTGAACCCCCCTTCTAATGGTATTTAATTTCTCCCACCAAAATAATTCAAAATTTGAAATATTTCTTGCTTCCTCTTGAGAAACAAGCACACATATTTTTTACTGATCATTCTTAATTTCACTGCTACAGGGGAAAATATAACATCAAGCTACTTACTAATTTTATTATTTCCCATTCTTGATCTCTGGGTTGTATGACTCGAGAATAGCTAAGACGTCATTTAAATAAGACATGTCTTTAGCGAGTAAGAAAGATGCATGTCCGAAAGGGTATTCGTTGAATGTAACATTAGGGGAATTAGTTAAATTTTCGCGGAGAATTGCGACATCTGTTTAGTCAGCAAGTTCATCAGTTGCTCCAGTGAATAAGTGAACAGGGACTTTGATTTTGTTAAGAGCGATATCAGGAGGAGTTGACTAGCCGTAGTGCAAATAGTTCAAGAAATGACCGTGATCAAAATATCTGAATTTTCCTGAGCGAATGTTCTAGCCCCTTTGAGTTTTGAAAGGAAAAAATGAATAAAAATTCTTTCAAGTTATCATTAAATTGTTAATAAACTGTATGGAATGATGAAAGGAGAGCGAATTATTAGTAAATGATAGGGAAATCAAAAGATAATAGAATTCATGTAAAATTTAATGGGGGATGGGGAGAGGGATTGCTTCTTCCTCAAAACTTCTAAATTCAGTAAGTTTTAATAAGTTAAGAATTTTTTATTATTTTGATTGAGATAGATTCCTTAAAAATTATCTAGAGAAAATCTCAAAGGAGTGGCTAATGTTGACTTATTCAGAAAGAAGGGCAATTAGATGGAAAAAGTAAAAATAAAAAAATAATAAAATTGAAAAATGGTTCATTTGTTTTTTACCAATGACGGATATTGTAAGTGGATGTTCCAGCTGGGATATGACCAGAGACAATATCCATACGTAGGAGATTATCGTATTTCGGATCCAAATCCATTAATACTTCAAGAGTCATTCCACAAATAGCAGGAATAGCTTAGCAAAGCAATGGCATCAGGAGTTCATTTTTGTAGGGCATGAATTGGTTTATTCTCAATGCAATGAGAGAATCAATGACTTTTTTGTTATTGGCTAATACTTTAGTGAATTTTGAACGAATGTTTCCAACAAACGTAGCAGGTCCCAGAGCAATGTAACTCTTGAGGTTATTCTCCACAACTTTCTCGTTTCTGCTTAAAGCTAAAAACATTTATGTTGTGCCTTGGGAGTGTCCAATGTAGTTTATTTTTTAACCAGTGGCTGCAGAGATGTAAGTGAACCCAGCAGGGAGATCATACATACCCATTTCGATGAAGGAGAATTTCCAGAATTCAGTTGAGTTAACTGAGAGAGTTGTGTGGTTTGTGCTGTATCTGTTACCTCTGCTGTTTCCAAGCCAAACATCGTAGCCTTGATTTGCAAAGACAAATCCTGGAGCTTTCTCTTCGTTGTTTAAGCAAGCAGTGTCGGAGGAATCTTCCAAACCATGTTAGAAAAATATCACTGGAAGCCCACTAAGAATGGAACCTTGATTTTTCTTTTAGATTCTGAAATATTATAGGATGTATCCATCAGATGTTGTGATGAAATGAGTCTCCACAGGGTAGTTAAGATCAACCATCATTTCAGGGAAAGTCTGGAATGTCATAGGAGGCAGAGTGCTGAAATTTTCAGCACTTGCCAGGAGACACACAGAAAGGAATAATATTGTTATTACACTTGAGTTTCTCATTTTTAAACTAAGTTTGTTTATTTTTTTTAATAATTATTGCTTTTTCACTTGAGTATGAGCATAACATGAGTATTTCAACTGAATTAGCAAGGTAATTCGATATTCTTTTATTAAAGGGGAGGGAAATTAAAGTTCGTCATATTAACCTACAAGTCTTCAAGGCTTTTGATATTTTTGACTAAGTCTAAGTTTAATAATTTAATCCAAAATATATCATAAACTAGCAGTCTTAAACTTTCAATTGATAGGTTCATTTCCAAGAGGTTAACCGAGAAAAATTAGAAAAAAGATGGGAAATCTGGGATCATCTCATTTTTTTCACCTTTAAAAAGATTCTATTTTTTTTTAATTGTCTTTTGTTTAACTTAAAGAAAGGTTAATATGTTCATCTTTATCATTAAAAGATTTTAATCTAGAATTAATAAAAATGAAGATCACTTTTTTTAATGAATAAACTTCCTTTGTCCCTCCACAGAATTAGAAATTATAAACATTTTTAAATAAATTAAATTAATTACTCTAAAGAGAAAATACTGTTTTTAATTATTTGGAGAAGAGATTTTAAACTGTTATCTGAAATGGAAAAATCAAGCTGATTTAATAAGTTTTTTATTTTTTTCTTTGAAAAATGAAATTAACATCTTTGTGGATTGAAATGCATCGTGTTGAGTTGACAATATGAGATTAATTGATTACATTATCTTTTCTTAAAGAATACAACCTATTTAAAAGTCTTTTATTAACAAGAATACCTTCAATTGTTTGTTTTTCTTTATTTCTTAGTTTTTAAATATCTATTTCTTTTCTGGATTTCTTGTATTTTTCTTGAAAAAAAATGAAAATAATTCCCTGCCTTATTGATTTTATGCAATTTTGTCAATTTTTTAATAAAATGAAGAAACTACAAATAATCAATATGTTTCTAATGATTTCCTTCATTTATGGTAATATAAAATGATCTTTTTTTCTCATGCGTCGATGATCTTTTCCATATCAATTTTCTTCATTTCTGGATTGTATGTCTCAAGCACAGCTAAGACATCATTAAGGTATGACATATCTTTAGCGATCAAAAAAGATGCATGTCCGAAAGGATACTCATTGTATGTAACATTCGGTGATTTTGTCATACTTTGGCGTAGAATTGCAACGTCCTCTAAATCAGCGAGTTCATCAGTCGCTCCAGCGAATAAGTGAACTGGAACTCTGATTTTTTCAAGGGCAATATCAGGAGGAGTTGACTAGCCGTAGTGCAAGTAGTTCAAGAACTTGCCATGATCGAAATATCTGAATTTCCCAGAGCGAATATTCTAGCCCCTTGGATAAATTAATCAAAATGATAAAAGTTTATTGATTGTTGAGTGGGTTAAAAAGAGTAAGCTTTGGATAGAAATTAATTATTGATAATTGTTTGGGAATACATAAGAAAGGTTCTGTATAAAATTATTAAACTTAAAACCAGATGTAATCAAAATTTGAGATTCATAAAGAAGCGGAAATTTGTGGTAAATTAAAACTGGGAAGTTACGTGATTTGAGCCGTTCAAAAGAATAAATAAGACCCTTTTATTATTTTCTTGTGGATCCACTTTTTCATATTGTGTAAAAATGACAGAATATGATAGGAACTTCTTTAATTCATAACAGACTGTTTTGGGATAGCCTTATGATTTTAATTCAAAGGTTCAAATTGATCTGTCTAAAATGATGACGAGATCAAACACTTTGAAGACGATTGGTGCGTCAGTAGGAGGAAAAATATCAAAAAGAAGAAACTGGGTATTTTTTAAAAATAAAACTTTTTTGTTTACCAATGACGGATGTTCCATGTGGATGTTCCAGCAGGGATATGACCAGAGACGATATCCATACGTAAGAGATTATCATATTTAGGTTCCAAATCCATCATAACTTCTAAGGATAGTCCACATAACGAAGGGATTGCTTAGCAAAGTAATGGCATAAGGGTTTCATCAGTGTAGGGGAGGAACTGATTGACTTTGAGTACAATCAAAGATTCGATGACTTTCTTGGCATGGGCAAGCTCTCTCATGAATTTTGATCGGATGTGCCCAACAAACGTAGCAGGTCCCAGAGCAATGTAACTCTTGAGGTTTTACTCAACAGCTTTTTCATGTCGACTCAAAGCTACAAACATTTAAGTAGTACCTTGAGAGTGGCCGACATAGTTAATCTTCTATCCAGTTGCTGCAGCAATGTATGTGAATGCAGCAGGGAGATCATACATGCCCATATCTTAGAAGGAGAATCTCCAGAATTTTGTTGAGTTAACTGAGAGAGTTGTGTGATTTTTGCTGTATCTGTTACCTCTGCTGTTTCCAAGCCAAACATCGTAGCCTTTATTAGCGAAGATTAATGCAGGGGCTCTGAATTCGTTGTTCAAGCAAGCTAAATCAGATGAATCCTCTAAGCCATGTTGGAAGAACAAGACAGGAAGTCCACTAATGATGGATTCTTAGTTTTTCTATTAGATTCTGAAATACTACAGGATGTATCCATCAGATGTTGTGATAAAATGAGTCTCCAGAGGGTATTTCATATCAGCCATCATTTCAGGGAGTGTTTGTAGTGTAGCTGGTGGAAGCTTGCTGAAATTTTCACCGCTTACCAGTAAGCACACAGACAGAAGGAATATGATTTTTACGTTGTTGTTCATGTTTTCTTTTCTATCTAATCTTTTGGTGATTTAATATTTTTTTGTTTTTGTTCCCTCAACAATTCAGAATTTCTCTGCGAAATCTTTTAACCTTCAAAGAAAAAACATTACACATCATATTATCCCCTCTCTCTTACTAATTTTCACTGTCTATTATCTATTGAGGAGGCTAATTAACGATACACATCTTGCGATTAATCTGTCAATGTCATTCATTTCTTTCTACGTCATATTCTCCCTTTTGAAATTAAAAATCTAATTCATTTTTACAAACAATCTTTTCTCTTGAATTATATACACAATTAATTCTCTACCCCAATTGTCCATATTAGAATTCGGATTCTTATTAAGGGCAAACGTCCATACAAACACATAAAAATCATATTGTTTTTTCATTATTTCCCTAAAATCCCTTAATTCAAAGATCTGTTGTAAATTTCAGTTTCTCTTATTTGTCTTTCTTCATTGTCGGATTGTAGTCTTCAAGAATCGATAGTACATCATTCATATATGACATATCTAACGCAATCAAGAACGATGCATGCCCAAAGGGGTATTCATTGTATGTGACATTCGGTGAGCCTGTCAGTAGTCTTCGTAAAATTCCAACATCTTTCAGATCAGCTAAGGCATCGGTAGCTCCAGCGAATAAATGAACTGGCACTCTGATTTTCTCTAGAGCTATTTTTGGAGGAGTAGCTTAGTTGTATTCCAAGTAGTTCTTAAACGTGCCGTAGTTGAAGTACTTGAAGTTCCCTGAGCGCATGTTTTAACCCCTGAAGAAGGAAAACAGTTAAATATCATAAAAGAAAGAGAAAAAAGTGCTCAAAAAAATGGTAAATAACAAACTTTCTAAGAAAATATTGTAAAATTATTAGTAAATTCTGTTTCTTTCTTTTACCAGTGACGAACGTTAAATGTAGAAGTTCCTGCTGGGAGATGTCCAGAAATAACATCCATTTTTAGAAGATTATCGTATTTGGTGTCAAGATCCATCATCATCTGCAGTGACATCCCACAGAGTTCAGGAATAGATTAGCAAAGCAACGGCATAAGTATGCTATCCTTGTATGGCATAAATTATTTGATTTTGAGCACAACAAGAGATGCAATAACAGGCCGAGCATGCGAGAGTAATTTCATGAATATCGATCGAACATTCCCAACAAACGTAGCAGGTCCCAAAGCGATGTAGCTCTTGAGGTTATCCTCCACAGCTTTGTCGTTTCTGCTTAAAGCTACAAACATTTATGTTGTACCTTGGGAGTGCCCTATGTAGTTAATCTTTTATCCAGTAATCTTTGAGATGTAAGTAAATGCAGCAGGGAGATCATACTTGCCCATTTCTTGGAAGGAGAAATTCCAGTATGCAGATGATTTGAGTGAGAGAGTTGTGTGGTTTTTACTGTATCTGTTACCTCTGCTGTTTCCAAGCCAAACATCGTAGCCTTGATTAGCTAGGATAAGTGCGGGTGCTCTGAATTCATCGTTCAAGCAAGCTAAATCAGAAGAGTCCATTAACCCATGTTAGTAGAAGACTACAGGAAGTCCACTGAGAATGGATTCTTAGTTTTTCTTTTGGATTCTGAAATACTAAAGGATGTATCCATCGGATGTTGTGATGAAATGAGTCTCCAAAGGATATTTCATATCAGCCATCATTTCAGGGAGAGTCTAGAATGTAGCAGGTGGGAGGGCTTTTAAAGTTTCCTCAGCGGCAGCACTGCTTACCAGCAAGCACATGGAAAGGAGCAATCCAAATTGCAATGATAGTGAGATTTGTAGATTCCTACCCATAATTGTCTAAAAAGTGTATTTTTAGTGTATTTTTTACCTTAAATTAATAATATTTCAACATTCCGAATTGGCCTTTCGAGATATTTCAACCTCGGAAATAAACCCCCACTATGGTTTTATTACATTATTAAAAGTCGTCTATTAAATCAAATTAAAGAAACAATCTAGTATTCATATTCCCTTGAGTACGTGAGTGTGCGCATCTGCTACGTCAGCATTCGGTCATTTGCACTGTGAATTGAATTGAAGTAGTTTGTTCATCCTTGTATGACTAACGAACATCTTCAGTTTTACCCACAAACATACTAATCGTTTTTGACATGTTTTTCCTCTTTGGTTCTGCATATATAATACTAACCTAGAATGTCGTTGGATAAAGTATTTTTACATACATTGCATTTATAAAAAAATCGAATAAACAACTCAGCAAATCTGCCTTTCTATAAGCTTAAATCAATTAAAACCTCTTATTTATTATCATAACTTTGCATTAATTTTCCCATAATAAATAAACTTTGGCATTAATCTAATTCCGATTGTAACCCTTACAGGGATTTTGCCTTAAAAAAAAAAGCAATTTCTTCATTATGGTCTTATAAGGTATTGTAATGAGTTATCTTTCTTTCTTTTCGATATTTTTTTTAACATTTTCAAGAATATTATTTCAGGTGATATTATGTAAGACATATAGTCATGCTAAAGTGAATAAACTTATGCTTAGCCGTTGTTTCAACATTGTCTTAATTTTGGATTATTTGCAATATTCCTTAAGTATTTAGGTTTAAAAAATAAATTCAATAAATCCCCCAAAGATATTTGCATAAAAAATGGTGAATATTGCATCTAAAAAACTAAGAAAAATACTATGAAATCCAAAAAAGCTAAGAATATTGATGTTCTTGTTGTAATCATCAAGTATTCAGCTAAATAAAATCAAGTGTACTAAAATTTACGAGTAACTAAATTATTTGTAATACAAATCAATGAAAAAATGGCTAGGTTAATAAGGAAAAGAACATCATTGAGCAAGTATTTCATACTTTAATTGTATCAATTTGAAGTAGAAAAAAATATGTAGGATTTTGTGAATTAGGGAAGCTAAAAATTATTGGTGAGGAATCAATAAAGCAAAAAGATTTAGTTCTTGCTTATTTTAGTAGTTTCTACTTGTGGTTTCATTTAAGGCTTGCTGAGTGGGAGATGTGATCTTAGTTAGTTGTTTGTAATTTTGGGCATTTTGTTTGTATGAGATCAAATGCAAAACACTTTATCCCATAGAGAGAGAGAGAACATATTATTGGTTAAGTATTTTATATCTTTGTGAAATTATTTATGCTTTTGAAGATAGTATTTTAGAAAATGAGAATAATAATATTAGATTATTTTAGATGTTGTTTTTTTGTTATTTCTATGATTATTTTGAGATTGGACTTCTACTCTTTTCTAAGTAGTCAAATATTCTTTGTCAACTAATAAATTTGATAGGATTCACAACCAAAACAGTGAGTGGAGTGCTGGCAGAAAGATAGCGTCAAGTAAAACATAAAATATTTACTTTTTTTTTCTTTGTTCGATATTTTATAATAATATCAAATGAAGGAAGGAAACAGCAACAACAATAACAACAACAAACCAGAGAAGAATAAGGAACTACATAGCAACCATGATATCATCGACGATGAGGAAGATGAAGAAGGTGCTCGATTCACGATACAAATCAGAAAAACGAAAATCAATGGATTCTCATAACCATTTTCATCTTTGTAGATTCTATCCTGGGTGATTCTTGTATTAGAATCACTATGGGTGTTCTTCATTCTTGCAGACTTCATCAATCTCGATAAAGCTGTCTATGTAGAGTCATATTTCAAGAAATTTTAGTGCAAAAATCTCTCTCTTTTTCTCTGTTATCAAATCATCATATTCCTCCTTATTAACATTGATATGATTTCTCTCCTAATAATAGGATATCTACTTGATCATGCATTCTCTTGCATTTGGCTTGCTGTTTATCTTCGGATTCTTCGCTTGCTTTACAGATCCATCTGATCCACTTGTACTAATGCAAAAACAAGGACAAGAGTAAACAAAATAACCGCCAATCTTTCACCATTCTCATCATATTTTTATCTAAACCAGAGTAGCAGAATGCTAAAGAACACATTTATGTAAAGTATGCAATGTGTTCGTAGGATCGAGGACAAAACACTGTGGAATATGTAATAAATGTGTAGCCGACTTCGATCATCACTGGTAAGACAAATTCATACAAAAGAATCAAATGAAACTTGAGTTTTGAGTTATTGTTTTGTTGTTGTTGTTGCTGTAGCTAGTGGCTGAACAATTGCGTTGGCAAGGCTAATTATAAGTAAAGTATCACTTCTTATCACCACTTCTTCTTTCTTATTATTTCCCTGAATCTTTATCTCACTCTCTCTTCTTCTCTTCCTTTAGATTCTTCATATCCTTTGTGCTATGCATATTCCTTGGACTACTCATCAATCTATCCTTCACAGCATACTCTCTGAGTCTCAGGGACAGTGACTATGCTAGCTATAAATTAAGAACGCAGAATAATGCCATTTCAAAGTATTCCTCCAATCTATTCCTAGGATTAGCTGTAACAGCATTAGTCTTCAATATTATTGCTGGAATCTTCAGTGCTGAGCTATTGATTTATCATATCTGGTTGAGATGCACGGGCAGAACTACATATGAACATATTATCGAAAGAAGGAAAAGAGCTGAAGTAAGTTGGATTTTGAACACAACAAAGGGGGGATTGTATGAACAGATTTGTTTAGAGATTAAGGAAGTGTGATGTGAAATGTGTAAGAAAATGTGTGTGTTTGATTGATTGTTAGGTGCGATTAGAGAAATAGCGATTGAGGAATCAGTTGAAGAAGACAAGTAAAAAGTAGATTAATGCAGCGGATAGTTTGAGAATTATTGCTGATTAGATGAATAAAAAAAATGGTAAGAAATCAGAGATTGCTGTAGATGTAGAGGAATAGGAGGAACATTAGCAAGATCATTAATAGTAATTGTAGTAGGTAATCCCAGAAGGTTAGTTACTCCCTAGAATATCAACTATTAGAGGAAAGAAGAATAATAATCAGCAGGAGACATTTACAATCCCAAATCTACCACCTTCGAATCAAGCTGAGAAGAATATTGGTAAAAAATAAGAAAGAATAAGTAACTATTGTAATGCGGTGGATAATTTGATTGTGATTTGTGATTGAAAATTGAATATTTTGTTGTGAAATGGCCATAAGCTACCAACAGGAATATGGATTCTTCATTTGAAGCAGAATAACTATTCTAGAAGTAGAATATGTCTTAATGTTCTTCAAGGTAGCCTAGAGAGCACAATGATAATATCAAAACTGAAACAAACAAGCGTAATAATAATAACAACAATAACAATAAACGTCCTTCACAATCATAGAATTAATAAAATATAAAACAAGAAAAGCACGAATTCCATCGTGGAAATAGCAATAATCTAGATACTGAGCTTGACAATGAATCTTAGAATCCTTCTGAGGACAAGCAGACTGTGCCTCTATCAGATAGAAGTAAAGAAAATAAAGTTCCTAATGATGATGATCCTAATTCATCGAATATCAGCATGTAAATGTATTTTAGGCTATTTAGTAGATTTTTATAATAAATTAATCTATTTTTCTATTTGAAATACCAAAACAGAGATGTTTAAGATGACTATGATATCAATGATGGATCTCTAAAGGGAGAGAAGGAACACGTTAAATCAACAACAAAAGAAGAAGCTAGAAGGAGCTTGAATACACATACAATGATAATTCAGTAGAATAAATAATAAAAAGAATAATAACAAGCATAAAATGAAAAAAAAGATACTGAAGAAGGAAGTATTAAGCAGAGTCCCTAAACGATGTAATTGTCTTCTTCTTCTTCGTCCGCAGCTGCTGCTGTTTCTGGTGGGAGTAAAAAAATTAAGGGATAATCGAAGAGTTCTTATAAAATTATGCCTATGAGAGTGCACTTAGAAGAGGGCACCTTGGGGGATATTAATAGTAATAATAATAAGAATAATACCATCCAGTAATTACAAGAATCTAAAAATAGGGATTAATCTCTTCCTTTCAATCTTTAGAGTTAAGATAATAATAAACTCAAATGAACTTTTGAAGCACTTTTCAACAATCTAGTGATGACTCTCT
>Ga0302271_10001970_pt1 | contig 19006 bp, 10 predicted proteins | sample III_Bog_N1_1_FD_198767 | JGI IMG/M metagenome (GOLD analysis project Ga0302271, IMG submission 198767) | Peat permafrost microbial communities from Stordalen Mire near Abisko, Sweden - III_Bog_N1_1 | ecosystem: Environmental > Terrestrial > Soil > Wetlands > Peat | place: Sweden: Abisko...
CAAGCTGTACCATTGGCTCTTCTGAAATGTTCTTGATCTACAAACAAATAAAAAACCCTGCTAAGGTTGTGGTGATTCTTTGTTTTGTTTTTTGCTTGTTTTTGGCAATCAAATCTTGTAATTAATTATTTTGTACAGCTTTCGCTGATGTGGTTAGGAAATTTAAGAAATTCAGAGAAATAGAAAGATAAACAGAGAGGGAGAGAGAAATATACCCACACACCACCTAATCATAGAAGCTAACTGAAAACAGAGCTTACATCCAGAAACAGGTTATCCCCACATATTTTTTTTGAAATATAATGATTCTCACTATTTTTCTATCCCTTAAAAATCCCAAGTTTTTTTTATAATATGCATTTTTTATCTATCCTTGCTTTGAACTGCTTGAATCATCTCTTGAGATTCTCTGAAATTATTAATAAAATCACAATTTTTCTCATCAAGAATTACTCTTAAATTTCTTACAATTTTAAAGCTGCTCATGAATAACATGAAGTCAATAACTCTTAGATATCGTTTATATTTTTCCCTTCAATTTTCATGTAATTTTTCCATAAGTTCGGCATAAACATTTTTTCGTTAAGAAAGCAACTCTTGAATATCTGAAATACTTGAGCGCTGCTTTTTCTCTGAACTACCTCTAAAGTTAGCGTTTTTATTCAATGCTAAATCCCCTGATCTCTAGTGATCATTTGATAAATTATATTTACTATTTTGACCATATTTTTACTCAGAATGCATCTTCGAACCAGTAGATTTCCCAAATTTATTGTTATCCACAGGATATTCCGAAGAATCTGTCTCTTCAATTCCTAACTCATTTTTGAGAGTCTCCACTTCATTAATTAGATTAGTGTGCTCCAATCTAAGAGCATGATAAAACTCAAATATTTCTCTGAATTCATTCATTTTAAACGAAGCACGAGCTGCAAATGTGAGTTTGTCTAATGACATCCTTTTAATGAGATTCTTAAGATCAGCTTCAATAATGAAATTTTTCAATCTAAGTTTTCTGTTTTCACCTTCTAATTCGTTTGTACGTTTGAATTATATTTCTAACTGTTCCCTAACAAACTCTGCATTTTTCTCTAAATTATCGGCTTTCTCTTCCTCTAACTTTAACTCAGCTTCTTTGGTCTTCGTCAAAGAATTCTTCAAATCTTCTTCTCCTTACACTTCCTCTCCATATTACTGAATTCCTTTAGAAGCACTAGTTTTCAGCTTATTCCCAACTGATGAAGAACTAACTCTCAATGGACTTTTCGACAAACTTAACCTTTAATTTTTTGATTTTTCAAGATTCTTATTAGGAGTGCTGATTGGAGAAATCGCACTCTTCCTGCCACTATTAGTATTAGTATTATTGTTATTGCCTACAAATCCATTCTTATTTTTAGAACTACTGCTACTAAATCCATTAGATGTCTTCCTATTTGAAGCCCCTAAGACCAAATTTTGTTTATTCCCAGATTGAGAATATTTCTAATTATTCACTGTTTTCGTGGGTGTTGTTGACCCATTTACTACTACTGCTGGAGATTAAATACTTTCCTAATGATGTTGCAACTCAATTTACTATTTAAGTTGATTGTACTGCTGATTCAGTGTATTTAACCCATTTATAATTAGTGGAATGTATTTCTTTTCGCAAGATCGACAAGGGTGCATGGCGAGTTATGTATAATATTACTGGATTTATGTGAGAAGATTCTTCAGTTCGATGTATTTGTTTCGTTTTTTCTCAACAACAGCGTTGAAACTTTTACAGTATATTTTCCTAGAGATCTCCGCGAGATGCTCCTCTAATTGATTATAAGTAACTGAATTCTCGTTGATTTCTTCATAATTCTATTTCTTTGGTGTTGTTTGCTGCTTAGATGGAGAGGGTTTAGCTTGTACAATAGAAGATGTTTCGTTTATGCTTTTTAAAGGGGAATGAAGCTTTTAGAACTAATATCCACCTCTTGCTACAACATTAAATGCTGCGCTTTTTCCTGGTGATACATCAAGTAACTATTTATTGTTTTTCTTGCTATTTGGTTCTTGAATTTACAACGCCAATGGGTTTTTTTGGATGAATATATTATTTTTATTTTTTATATTTTGCTCATTTGTTAGATTAAAATGACCTAAACCTCCTATTTCATTCTCATTTCCACTGAATGACACTACTGACTGTCTTTACGATTCGCTTTGCTACGATTGAATTTCCTATATCTTGAACTGCAACAAGATATTTCCATGCAGACAACCAAACCATTTCTAAAATGGGTTTCCAGCTTATTTATGTTCTAGAAATAACTCCTCCATGTGGACTTCAATATCACCTACCTTTTCTGCCATTGCGTGAACATCAAATACAAGAATATCTTTCGAATACAGGAAGATAGTCGTCGATGGATCGCTTTTGCTTAATGAAGAATCTAATTCTCCATTGACAAAGACAAATATTTTCATTTTCGAGCTGTCTTCAATATCTGAGTCAACGAATCGAATTGTAGTGATGGCATAGCTCTCCCGATCAGCGGTGATCATATTCGTTGGTGTTATTGAGGTCAATCTGCTGAACAGAAAAGTAAAAAGATAAATAGAGATAAGTCAAGTTGCTTGTTAGTTTTCTTCAGAATTTTAATAATTTCAACTTCCCTCTAAGAGTTTAAGATACTAATAGTCCCTCCTCTAACTGATTTAGGATAATGCTTCGAATTTCAATGATTTAAGATTTGGTTGAATATTACAATTACAAGTTCTAATGTATCAGAAAGGTAGGGGGGATTTCCTATTAATTGAATGGATATTATTTGTCAATTTATTAACATTAACTCCACTCAAAACACAAAAATGAACAACATATTCTCAAAAATAACAATAGAAACACAAGTATTAACAGCATTTATTGTAATACTTAAAGAAAAATATTCCGTTTAAAAACCTTTTTTTCCATTCAAATTTGATTTATTTGAAATCCAGTGAGTGCATGATGCGATTGTAGATTTGTTTTGACAGGCGATTCATTCGTCACCATGGAGATAATTACATCTTAATTTAGCAAGTTAACTTCTTGAGGGTCATTCTTCATATTATTGTCATTTTTTATGTTATTTTTGTTTTCATATTCTTCAATAAACTCTAAAGGAGTTTTCAGTAAACCTTCTTTGGATTCATATTTTTTGTGCAACCCAATATTTTTCTTTTTATCATTTAATTCCATGTTATTATTATGTTTGGAACTGCCTTGTCTTGCAGAAGAAGCAGCATCACATCGATTCATACTCTCTTGGTTTTCCACCAACCCAGAAAATACTTCTGAATTATCTTAGTAACTGTGAATCGGAGTGATTCCTTGAAAGGTAGAATTTTCGCCTTGTTTTTTAGTTAATGAGCTTAATATTGTTCCTTCATTATCGCTTGAGGTTAATCCCTTCAATTAGAGAGCTATTTCTTTTCGATTATCTGTATTTTCCTTGGAGTTTTACTACTAATCAGTGCTACGATTCTTCTGAGGAGCTTATCTTTGTTCTTCTTTAGGTATTTTTTTACATGGCTAGCTTGAGATCTTTTATTTATCAATAATATCTTCATGTTTGGATACCTTTTCACTAGGAATAGCATCACTCTGGAAGCTTGAATCCTCAGAAAACTTGAAGTATTCATTTTTTTAATTACTGCTCTTATAATTTTCTTATTGCTTTTGATACTAAATACCATTTGATTCCAATTTAATATCTTTTTTTTCTTAACTTTTCTCTTATTTTACCGCTTCTTCAGTTGGAATTGAGTCTAATTTCTCATCTAACGGATAATATCCAGATATCTTCTTATGCTTTATCCAATCACTCAGTGTTCCTTAATTCATCTCAAACCTACAACACGGACAGTTGCTGTTCTTACTCAACCAAGAATCAATGCACTAAGCATGGAATACATGATCGCATATCGTTAATCGGCATATGTCTGTTAACTCAAAAGCTGTGAGACATATTGCACACTCATTTTTACCTAGAATACTCCCACATTTCACAGAAATCCTTCGCGCTCCTTCTTGGTGAGTTTCGCTGGTTAAATCGCTCATAACCTTTGATTTTCTCTTGCTCACTGCTTTTAAAATGTGAACATAAGGGTATTTACTCATATATTAGTCGATTTATTGTAAGCTAAGGATTTACAGGTTGGGAGTTGCTTTCAATCTTTGTTCTTCTCTTTATTCTCTGTCAGATTTCCTAAGCAATGCTACAACTAAACAGTACATTCCAAGGATAAGCGCCAAACAAAATACAATCCCAAGTAAAATTATCGCATCGGTTAAGCTGATTTCCTGCATTTCTGGCTCAACTTCAGAGTGAATTTATGTGTTCATCAAGTACATTTATGCTTCTTTCGTTGTGTAATCAAGATTGTACACTCCAATTATGAGAATTTAAGGTTAAAAACTACTTTCATTTGAGCTCCCTTAACATTTCATTTTTTGTTCGAAAAAGAAAGCAGGACCAACTTTGTTTGCTGATCTAAAATCAGGTAAAGAATATCTTCCCAAAGCTGTTTCTTCCATCTCAGATGTGTACGACACATACATATCAAGTTCGAATCCTTTCTAGCGTTGCGTCTGCATCTTCAGATAGAAGATATAGTTTATCTCATCGTCTACCTGCTCTTCCTCATAGGCTTTGTTATTTCTTAATTTATCAATAGTCTAGTTTGTTATTTTGTATCCGAAGAAATTCCATTGTCGCGGTTTCAACTCTACTCGATGAGTCCTCATTTCGAAGTCATTTGCTAGTCATTTCAAAAACAAAAATAACCTCAAAATTTATGAATTAAATCAACTCAAAATTAACATAAAATCTCCTCTTTTTAACAACCTGAATTGGTTAATTTAAACTAACGGCTTTGAATAACAAATATAAAAATCAGCAAAGTGTTTTTTAATAATAAATTTCAGCTCTGAGTCCTCCCTCCCAAAAGCTTGTATTTTTCCCACCAACAGAAGATACACTGCCCGTTTGTTTTCTTTTTTTTTTCATGTGAAACTTGTAAACATATTTTTTCGTACCTTTGAGAATTGTGAGGTCATGGCTACATGTTGTGCCAGTTCGAGTACCTTAGCACACAGGACAATTATTCCTCTATTTTTATTCATTTGTTATTTCCTCTTGAGCTTATTCTCCTTTCTCGCTTCTCGAGCATTCAATATTACAACTAGTTTAACACGCTTCAGAGTTCGATATGAATTCGATAAGAACGAAGGTCTCAACTTCATAAGGATAACTAGTGACTTTCATATTTGAATCTAAAAACACAGAATAAACGAAGAGTTGATTTGAAGCAGAAGGTTAATTTATGAATAGTATCTACGTTGCTTCTTGCAAAAAGCAGCTTTCCATGTCATTTGATGGAGGGTATTCACCATCTATGAATGACTCGTATTCACGTAGAGATGTGAAAAAACATAGAAAGATTGATCTGTCCTCAGATGCAAAGTCATTAGTGAGTGTCAATTTAACTACTGAGTTATCGATCTAATCATTGTTGTCTTTTTCATTAAGAGTGTAAACATATCTTCCTATGCTTGAAGACATCTTGAAAGTATCTTGATTGTTATCTTATGGCTAACTCAATGTATCACGTAAAATAACTAAGAATAAAATAATCGCATAGATTGCGAATCTAAGTGTTCGCTATTTCAGTACAATATGCATCTTATGTGTGATCAGATAGAGAAGAATCCAAATACCAATAATTATTGTTTTGATTTCTTTTTTGTGTTTCTTTTTTTGTTTGTTTGCAAAAATTAATTTCCGAAATTGGGTAAATCAGTTGCTTACTTTCGTGAGAAGTATTAAAACACCAATTCAAGAATGTAAAATTTGAATCCAGATTTATTATTTCCACTAGGCTTAGATTCTTCCGAAAAGCTAAACTAGTTTAATTTCTTTCACTTTCTTTATTTCAATCTACCATTTTGTTCAGGGATACTTTTGTTAGTAGAAAAACAAATATTGAATTCTCTTGTCCTTCCTTTCCTCGAAAATGAGCAAAAAGTATGCTTATGCGCTTGTGACCTGCGGTAAAAGTAGAGACGCTAGTGAATAGGTCATTTTGTTACTGCTTTCCTGCTGATGTTGTGAACATTTGAGTTTTTATTAGTTAAATTAAAAGTTAACGCTTCAAAAACAAAAACCCGTCAGTACAATAATACAAAACCTTAATTATTATCGCAAGGCATTTTAAATAACCTTACAGGACTAAAATATGAAAAGTTCAAAAAAGAAGATGTTACAAGTACAAATTGAAGGCAGATTTGCTTTATTTCTGTTAGATGAATCTGGTATTTGAGGGAATATGCGGTAGAAGGGAACACTGAGTATGATGAAGTGTTATCAGTATTTGCTGTTTTTAATGGAAATAAAAATGAATTTATCAAAGTTTTTGAGCAATTATTTTAACATCACAAAAGATGCTTGCCTAAAAATATCTCTGTCCTCTCTTGAGGTTAGAGTTATAATATTTCCGTTTATTGATGCCTTTAAAGTGAGGCTCAGTTTGACGATAAGCATGTAAATACATGCCACAATATGCTGATAAATAATTTCTTTCTATCAAGGAACCTCAGGGAATAATGAAAAATATTTTTAAAGCATTATTTTTAAAAACCATAAAATAACTCTGATAAAATACAAACCACAATGAAGCAGGTCATCAAATTGATGCAGTAATGTGCTAGAAATGTCAAATGAATGAATTCACAGCAAAAATATTATTTTGATCAGTTAGCTACTGGAAATAAATTATAATTTCATCTAGCTCAATTTTCACAAACAGCAGCACACTTATTGAATAATGAACACTCTAATTCTGTGATTGTTTTCACTGCTTTAAATCCACAGAAATTATCCAGGTGTAAAATAAAATAATTAAATAATAATAATAAAAAAACTAACTTTAACTTAGACACACTTAAATATTTTAAAACACTCCATTCTACTCATGAAGCAGCAACAACTTATAGCAATTTGCCTTTTGGTAATGATCGCTTTCAGCACCGTGCAGTGCTCAAAGATCCATGATATCCTAGATGAAAAAGTAAGGAAAAGGAGTGGTGTCATAAAATAATAATAAAATTTCAATCTAAACCTTTAATACTTGTCCTATGCACATGAATATTTGCTTTGAAGAAGGTCAGCGCTTTGAATTAATTGCTTATTATTGTGGTTGTTGTTGCTTTTCAGATTAATCTGGTTCATTCCATGCCTGACAAGATTCGTTAGGCGAAAGATAAGATTTCCAATTATTTAAAGAAAAAACTACCTAGAAACCTTGAAGAAACATCTAATGATGATTTATCTGAGCCTCCAGTCAGAGAAGACCTACCTATGTCACCTCGACCGATATTATCGCCATTCTGATGAGGAAGCATAGACAATGAAGGAGATCATGATTGACATGGATAGTGTGCTAGCAAGTGTGTTTTCTGCAGGCAGAGTGAAGAACACAAAACCCAACTAGAAGGAAACAATGTACCTATCAATCACTTGAACTCATTGTAGCATAGAATTTAGATTTTTCATGTTGTTACATGTTGCAAAAGTCAACATAATTTTAGAAGAAAAAACAACAACAAAATTCAAACATAAAAAGAAGAAAAACATATGCAGAACGTAAAGTGAGGATTTATTATATCTTAGTGAAGAAAGAGGATAATAGTTTGAAAACCAATTAATTGTTGTGTGATCTTGTGCAAATAGAAAAAGAAGAACACAACAATTGAGACTCTAAAAAAGATGGCTCTTTTCTAATCCAGCGAAATTCAAAAATTATTTAAAAATAGAATGGGGAGTTCTCTTCGATGATAAACAATAATGATCAAATTAAGATAAGGTAAGAAGAATCTCTGAACAGAAATAACTGAGAAGGCAAGATGGGCTAAATGAGATTCGAAGAAGAATAGTTCTTTTTTCTTTTACAATCGAAAAATGGTGATAATTATTGTCCATTATTCGATTAATAAGAAGACCAGATAAGAGAAAAAAGCAAAATCATTTCATTGGTGCTACTATTTCCTTTGATTCTATCCCCAGAAAGGTTCAAAATGTGTTTAATTACACTTCTTTGAACTCTTAATAGAAGTTTCATAGGAGTAAGATGCCACAGTTAATTAAGATCATTGCGTTTTGATTTTCTCTCGGACTTTTACCAATTTCTTACACCCGAGAATAGCCAATCTGATATAAGATTAAGCCATTGTGATACCCTTGAAGTCCAAGATCTTTAAGAGTAAGATAATTGCTGTTGACTTTCATCTTCATTTTGTAGTAAAGAATTAATATTTTTAAGAATACTTTAATTACAAAAGTTGACAAAAAAGAAAAATTGAACTTAAGTCTAAAGCAAATGAAAAACTACCCAAAATCTCTCTTAGCAGCCATATTATTCATTTAATCCCTTTTGTTTTCACTCTCCTTTGCCATGAGCTAAACTTTAGAAAACAACTAACAACTACAACTTTAAAGGCTGCTCTTCCAACATTAACATCGATCTCTACATGAAAGCTACTTAGGTTCGTAGGATTTCTGTTTTGCTTTAGTTATTGAAGCATCTGATCTGAATACTCAATTATTCGGATACAAATGGAACTGCAAATTACCTTACACAATTCCGTCATTAGCAACTATTGATCTTTTAGATAGCGACGGAAACCCATTGACATAACTTAACCCAGCCATTAACAAGCAGACAATCTAAGCACTCAAAATTTAATTTACTGGATTGTTTGAGCAACTTTAATATAACTTTGATGCAAGACCCCTTGTGTTTTTGAAAGCTGCTGGAGAACTCAGAAACGAGAATCCAGATACAATCAATAATAGTCTTAATGAAATTAGATCGATTATTAAAAGTTTAGATGGCTACATATTCCTAGATGACTCTTGGGTTAGTCTAATAAAAGAATAGGAAGAAAGTAGATTCACTTGGTTGGCTGGAAATTATGCGTATGGAGGATTTGATATTTCATCTTCCTCAAGTAAATCAGCAATTCTCATATAAATTAACGAAAAAGATGAAAAGATCGTCTTTAATAAATCCAGGGTACAATAAATACCATCCACTTCATCTCCATCGGACATCAGTGATAACGAGAACGCACTGACGGCTAATCTTATAAGCTACTCGAACTTAGAATATGGAACGACTTCGGTGTTAGGGAAAGTAAATAAAAAGACTAAAAATACTATTAATTACTTTTAAAAAATACCTGAATTTAAAAAAATAAGACTTTTGAGATAAATTATTAATTATTTTCTTTTTTGACAAACAAGATTGTTGATTTACTTGGAAATTCTTCATAAAAAGCATTTTGCTTTCGCTAAATAGATGCAGTAGAGAACAATTATCAATACAATTCAACTTAAGGTAATCATTGAGTTAATCAAATTACATAGATTTTGCTAGAGAGAAATAAGCATCAAATCATAAAATTCGTTTTAATTTTGAATATTTTCTGCTTAGGGGTAAACATAACATTCAAGGGAGATTTCAATGCTACTGCCTGTTTAAATTAGATTAAAGATCTCATCGATTTAAAGGCATTATAAAAGGTAAATGATAATTAAAACAAATGGTATATATTATTCTTCTTCTTTCCCTTCACAAATATATTTAAATAATTTGTATTTTTGAAAAATTAAACTTAGTTAAGTTCTAACAACGATGTCATACTTGTGGGACCTGTCATATAATAGGTTGCATAATACTTTTTGAGTGCTTTCAACAATCAAAATACCTTCGAATAATCAATTTTGGATGGTGAAATTGATGCTTTGAAATTTCGCTAAATTGTGACTGAGAACTGTAATTAACCTCTTCAAGTCACAAATAACAATAAATAGCGCTTCTTTTAGGAAGAAGAATGTCTGTTTGGGATCTATATTACTGGTCTTTTGATCGAAGGACATAACTCTTCTGTAAACCTGCTTTATCTCTCAGATAAAATCAACAATCTGCCAATTTCATTGGGATTTGGATCGTTAATAACTGATCTTGGAAAAATCCCTTAAGATACGTTAATTGCACTTAACAGTCTATAAAATGTTGGTAACGAGAATTAGACATAATTCTCCAGTGCTATCTTTGTCTCTCTTTTCTCAATTGCTGGTTTAATTATTCTTTTTTGAGGAGCATGAAAATCTTAGAATATCCACTAAACTTATTAACAAAAATAATTAGATTAAGTCTAATTCTAAATCCTTTTTTTTTTGATTGTAAATAAATTATTATTTTGAAATACTAATTAAATTGTAAAAATATATGTGTAAATATTCCTATTTGTTGAGATAATCTGTTAATATATTAATAATTCCAATGTGACTAAATAAATTGATTTTTCTTTGTTTGATTGTGGGTGGAGATCAAATTTAAGGGAAAAAAAAATCGAGGGGGGAGTTATCGAAAAAGAAAATGCAAATAAAATATACTGCAGAGGATAAATTAAGAAAATAAAAGGAGATCAACAGCATATTACTGAAGATAGAAAGAAAAAATTATTTTAGGCTGTTTGCAAGGCAACTCAAGCTGAAGAAAGATAGGTTTTAGGTATTTTTGCTTGAAGACAGTGAGATTTAGATAATCCGGAAGCACAGTGGACAGAGTGATCAAAGACTTTGATTGAAATGAAAGTCTTAGCTTAGTTTAAATCGATGCCAAGCTACGTAGATTTCTGCTTATCAGAGTTGAAATCACTCTTAGAAGTGTTTTCATTGGATTGGCGGGAGGTTTTTAAGCATGAATTTGTGGGAGATAAAAAGAATAGTGAAATCTGCTAGAATGAAAGTGTTAAAGATGTCTAGGAAACAGAGAGTTTGAAGAAAGAAAAATTACAGGAAAATGAAGAAGATCTGAGTGAATATGATGATGATGATGAGAAAGGTTACTATTACTTTTATCAGTAATTTGAAGGGCGATCTAAAAAAGGAAACGATAAAAGACTCCCATTTCCAGAAAATCTTAGCGAAATTCGTCATAGTAGTTTCCGTAGATTTCCATTTATCTACCTTGAATTTCCATCAGCTGAGATTGCATAGTAGCTTATTTCTAGATCAATTTTGCTGGATGTTTTCATTGAGATCATTTCTGAAGCAGACAACTACAAGGATCTCGTTAAAAATGTAAATCACGAACTACTCGACATACACAATGACCCTGAGCTTCGGATTCTCTTCGAAGTTGATCCTTATAATTCTCATCTTGCGCATTAAGAAGTCATCGATAGAATTGAAATTCTCACAGAATCACTGCATATGAAAGGATAAGTTGATCTCAAGAATCCTCAAAAGAAATTCTGGGTTATGGAAAGACATGTGCTGCCATACACGAGACACACTGATTCCTCCATCACTTGTTCGCTTCTAGATGTAAGTTACTTCAACAAAAGAGTTATCCATAAAAGAATTTGTTGTGAATTTGATTCATTCTCTCTCACTTTTTAATTTAAAAATGCTTCAACAAATAGCTTGGCTTTTTCAAATTAATTTCTAAAGCTGGTGATAATAAGTGGGAATTATTTCGTAATTTTTGGAATGCTATCCACTTTCACACATATTTCCTAATGTGTCATTGTGCCACTCACTTTCCATTATTTTTAAGGCTAGACTAATTAAACTGCTGTTCTAAATAAGAATATTATTTTTACATTACATTTTGTGTTTTTGACACATGAAGATTTTCTTTGGCGTGGAAGTTGGAAGATCGAAGATAAGCACTCGAGTTCAGCAAAAAGAAAATATTATGAACAGATATGATCTTAAGAATCGAATTTACCTTGGACCAACTTCAACAGAAAATACACTTTCATTTTTGATGTGCAACTAAGGACAAGTTAAACAAGGTGATCTTGTTTTGGACCCTTTCGTAGGAACTGGCTCTCTGCTAATCCCTCCTTCACATTACGGAGCTATCTGTCTAGGAGGTGACTTAGATCTGCGTGTTTTACATGGTTATGGAGTCGGTAGGATCAACAAAAAATCTACTTTTTATTTAAATAACTAAGAGTATTGTAATTCCATGAAACCAAAGATCTTGCTGAATTTCGAATAATATGAATTACCTAAACCAACGATCATTCGTATGGACTGCATGAATACATCACTTAGAGACTTAGAAGTCTTCGATGCAATCATCTGTGACCCTCCCTATGGATCTAGGGCTATGACGCGTACAACATAAAAAAAGGAAAAAATAATAACATCAAAAGACAGATAAAGCACTACTGCTACAACTCAAGAAGACGAATGTTTTGAGGATGATGAAGAAGGTGAAGAAAAACACAAGAAACTTGCACCTTCCAAGGCTCTTCATGAGGTTATCGAAGAAATGGCAAGTTAAAAAGGAGCTCATTGCCATCATACACACTCTCATCACCATCATCGTCATGAATTGAACCATAATAATGATGAAGACAGTGACGAAGACAGTTCTATTAGAGTTTAAAGGGAAAAAATAAATAATCAAATTACTAAAAATCAATAGGAAGAGAGAAAACTTACCGAGTTAAATAAAGAAAACGAAGGAACTGAAGAAGAAACCAAAGAAGAAGCGAAAATTGAGTTCAAACGCAAATCCAATCGCCCTTACGAAGCGCTTCTCATTTAAACTACAATGGACAACATTGTGGAAGGTTTAGTTGCTCTGGCAAATCGAGTCCTCATTCCAGGTGGCAAACTAGTGTTTTTATATCCCATGGACAAAGATAAATTTGTGAGCAAAGGGCTTTCTCAATTCATCTTCCCTAACTTTACTCTTTTGGATTATTCTGAAAATCCAATCACTGAAAAAAAATGCAGAATTCTCATAACTCTCAAGAAAAATCTCCCAATTGCAATCTTCAATGGAATTCAAGCAGAAAAACAAGCATTACAGGAAAAATAAGAAGAAGAATCAAAATAATAACTTAACGAGCAAGGACAATAACATCCAGTTGAAAAAAACACAAAAGAATCCGCTGAAACTACCTCATTCTCACTTTGAATAAATGCAGCTACTAATAGTTTATTCCTTAGAACTTTCTTGACAAAAAAAAGAATCAAGTATTCAATAGAAACCTTTTTGTATTCTACCCAATTGGTAAATGAAGATGCAAATACTAAAAATGAAAACCTTTTCTACATGAAAAAAATAAAACAAAAAACACAAAAAAAAAAGGCTAAACTTCTCGAAAACAGGAAACAATTTGCAGCCTTAAAATTATTAAAACATAAGCTTATTTGTTTCTTGCTTAAATAGAATTAGCTACCCAATTGTCTGTCTACGCCTTGCATCTTCCTAATCTTGATATCTTCTGCATGTTCATTTCTTAAATAACTTGTTCTTTAATGCTGTTGCACCTTCTTTAGCTTTGCTGAAAAAACCCTTTTGTGGAAATAAAAATATTATTCAATCATTAAATAATTAACAAAAATAACTATTATTTCTTACCTTTTTTGGTTGCTATTATTAGGCTGGTTCAATGTTTTATCCAGGAAATGGATTCTAGTTTTAGCTTGGATTGAAAATAATTGTTTATGGAATGTCTTCATTAGGAGGAGGCGGAGGAGCTAAAGGCTACTATTGTTGTTAATAATTATAACCTTGCTTAACAAATCCAGGCTATTGAGGTTGTCGCATTTCGTAAGGGTTTGGATGTTATCGTTGTTGTTGTTGCTGCTCATTAAGATTTATCATTATTGGTTAATTTGAGCTCTATGGAAGTGCTACTTATCTGTTGTTGTTATTATTACGATTATTTATATTATTATTATTATTATTATCATTATTATTTCTGCTATTATTACTCTTTCCATTAACGAGAAGCAATAGTCCAAGCCCCAAAAGAATCTTCTTACTAGTATCAATCCACGAGGTTCTGCTTTCGCCATAATTCTAGCGATTCTAAGCAGCTAATTAGACTCTATTTACAGATTCATCACTTTAATTTTTTCTACTATTGTAAGGATTATTATTCTAATCTTCACCAGAATAAACTTCTTTTTTTGCTTATACGCAACAATCTACACAGCAGCAAGTACAGCCCACAATGCAGCACTTTTTACTATCGCAACAAATGCAGCTTCCTTCATCACACGCCATCACCGTCAGCACAATCAAGAATAAAACTGTGCCTAGAATAATGAATATCAGCATGGATACACAATTGTATTGCAGCATTTTCATTAGAAATCCAGAATCATTTTCATAGCAGAGACTATTGGAAGGTTCATTGCTGTATGCTTTGTAGGAGATGATTAGCCAAACGATAAAGAAGATGAACGCAATAATGTAAAAGAGAACTACAAAGTCGTAGAGGATTAGATTCAAGGTTTTCTCCAATATATTCATATTTTCTCGATTGTTTCTACTGTTATTCTATCGAGAAGATTAGCTCCCCAAGCGGTACATCAAGTAAAGCATAAACAGGAAGTTCAAACAGTTGTTGATGCCTGAAGATAGATACATTATTGAAAAAAATAACAATTAGATATTTAGTTATTTGTGTATTTCAAAATCAAAAATGGATACCTTGAATTAAGAGAGCAGTCTTCGTGAAGCTCTCAGAACATGGATAAGAGCTTTATGCTAATGCTACAATCATGAGAATCGTTGGGATAACAGTGATTGAAGTAGATAGAAATGTGCAAAATGACAGAGGACGAGAAAAGACTTTTGAAATGCATCCTAAGACGGAAGTGCAGCAAGAATCAATACACTTGCAGCACTGACTGCAACAAGAGTCAAGACATTGAGTGCAAGAATTACAGCAATCATCCATGCACTTACAGCATTTACTGCAGCATTTATTACAGGCATTGAAGCAAGGGATCATAGGAAGGAGAGAATATTATTGAAATTCTACGGATTAAAGTGATTAGATTTGATTTTTGGGGTGTAAATTGTAGGTTTTATGTGATTGGATAATAGCGGGGTTTGTTTCTATGAACTTAGCAGAATTCTAAAGATTTCTTACGTCAGTGATTGATTGTTAACTGTCTTTTTTAATGATTCAGGTGGTATTGTTAGATTCTATATTGAAATAGATTATTTAAATAAAGCAATAAACATTTTAAATGATAGAAAAATCAGAAGAAAATAAAAATAGAAAAGAAAGAAGGAGAACAAATAAAGAGAAAATGACATAAAATGAAATCAAATAAATTATCTAACACATTAAAGAACTTTTGATTATTCTGAGTGTCATTTTTAAGATATTTTAAAAAAATAAAAATCTGCTCTTAACTTTTAGATGAGCTGAAAGTGGAAGTTATCAAATGAGTGGCAAGAAATATATGCTGTTATTAGTGATGTTGTCTTATTTATTCTTCTTAGTGGATGAGGTAAAAATGAAGCTGCCTGATAACTGCTTGAACAATTAGTAGTATTATTATATTATTATTGAACATCAACCTAATTGATTCCACTTTTTACTTTTTTTTTCTCAGCTTGCAGGTTTCTTCTTTTTCGATTTCCCTTTTGTTTTCTTCCTTTTTTTCTTGACTTCTCCATCCTCTTCGATTTCTCTAGGCGAACGGAATAACTTATTGAACTCTTCTGGATCTAAACTCATCGGCTGTATGAATGATCCATTTCCGTTTCCATCCAAGAACCCTTTGAGCTGACTCTCATTGTAATTCCTGAATCGATTATCTAAACTATTGTTGATTTATCCAAGTAAATGTTCTTCTCTTCGCTTTCGTTAAAGGATCTCATTTTCTTTTTCTAATTCAAAAATTCTATCTCGAAGTCGCTAGTTAGAATTATCTTAGAATATCTTGAATTTTGTAGCTATCTTAGCAAGATATTCAGCTTATCTCTCTAGCACAGCCATTATCTTCTCCTCTCGCATTTTTTCATAGAGTTTGAATGATGCATAGCTGTTGTCACCACCGCCCATCGACATATTAGGCTAGCTGAGATTTCGAGGCATCATGGTAGGCATAAACTAACTTTACATTCCACCATCGAAATTGTTTCCGTAAGTAACTGGCATTTAAGCTGTACCTGTGTAGTTTCCTCGTTATGGCATAGGAGTACCTCCCTGATTGATAGGAGGTAAGTGAAATTAACTCATTTTTATGTTTTTGAGAAGCTTAAAAAAATAATTTTTGCTCTTTTTTATTCTTATGGGTCAGATAAGATAATTAGTAATAATACAAAAATTTAGTATTGCTACCACTTGTATTTTTTAGAAAGAACGAAGCGAGACCAGGGAGAGAGAGTTTAAGTGTTTATTCATGTAATGAATTATGAAACAGACAAAACGAAGTATTGATGAAAATAAAGAGTCTAATAATGATAAACTGAATAGTTTCTTTAGTCTTATTAGTTTAAAGATTCTAAATCTATTTAAAAGTAAAAACCTTTCTAAGAAAAATCAAACATTATTCCAGCAAAAAAACCAGTTTTATCTTAAACAAAAATCTAACAATTACCCCACCATTTTCCTCATTTTTTTTAATCCAATATGTTTTATTTTATCAATAAAATAATAAAAAATTTCTTCATTCCTCTTCTTCCTTCTTCATATTCCTCTAATATTTTCTTGCTTTTCTTCATTTCCACCAATATCTACACAGCAGCAAGTCAGTACCATAACAATATACCTACAGAACTAAGAGCACACACAAGTTCCTTCAGCGCAGATTGAGATTATCAGTACAATCACAAATGCATTCCATCCGATAATCACAAAAACCACCATTGCAATTAAATTCAAGAACAAAGCTGACATCACTAATCCTCCTTAGTTCTTGTAGCAGGTACTCTGGCTAGGTTCATATGAATAAGCGTAGTAGGTAAAGAAGATCCATACCGAGAAGAAGATGAAAGCAAAAAAATATAAAAACACAATTGGATCATAGAAAATCAAATTCAAGATTTTCTAAAATACTGTTTTGTTATTTTTTTAGTCTTGTGTTTAGTTGCTAGAATTAGCATTTTAACTATGTCTGCTATTTTCATGGCCACCAATGGCTTAATCAACTTTACTAGTCTAATTAAGGTGATTCTAGCTGTTTAAATCATTAGAATTATGATTAAGATAGCTGTGATATTATTGATTGTCAATGTTTTATTCAGCGTCTTGTTCTTGTTCTTTGCTTCCAATAATCGAAGACAAATAAATACAGAAGAGGAAGTTGAGGCCATTGTTAATTCCTACAGTTATTATCAAATTTAAGTAAAAATATTGAACATTTTAAGCTTTGAAAATGAAAAATTATCCATTTTAGTTACCTTAAATGAGTAATGCTGTTTTGGTGAATCCGTGATAGCAAGAGTATGAAGAGCTTTCAACTAGCGTGTAGACCATTACAATCGAGGGAATAAGTGTGATAAAGGAGTCTATGAACAGAAAGCAAGCCAAGGGACTGGAAAAGCAGCTCATTATTGTGTTGAAGAAACCTTAACAGCACAATGTCAAACAGTTCACTGATTTATCACAACAAGAAGATGTGCATTTTTAGCAGGTTGAGCAGGAAACTCCTATGCATTGTTAGCATTAAATGCAACATCGATTGCATAATTCAAAGCATGGTAGCATCTTTCAAAAAAGGGAGAATAGAATGGAATTATTTTGGAATTATTAAAAACAAATAATATTTTTTTTTAATTTCTCAAAAAGAAAGTGAAAGTGAGAGATAATGGAGATATAACATATTCCGAAGGAAGTAAATAATGCAATTAATGGTTAAATGATTCTTTCCCTATGGTGCAAAGAACGAAATTAAGAAGAAATTTAATGAATTTGATTGCATACCATTATGAAAACTTAATTGTTAATTCATTAAACAGTTGCTCATAAGGAGAATGGATTAAAAAACAATGAATTTTTAGTATGCATGATGCTACTGGTCAGTTCAAAAGAATAATATTTTGACTTTTCTTAGGAAAACTGATAATTCAATTGTGTTTTCCAAATTGTATATTTAAGCCAGTAGAAAGAAACGCTTTTTTTGATTAAGAAACCTACAGGGGTATAGACGAGATATTTTTCGTATTTATTTTAAGTAAATAAACCAAAAATTATTCTGAATTTAAAAGTTCGAGATAATTATTTGAGAATACGCTAAATTTGATTAAATATTTACTAAGGGATATTGAAATCCTCTGTATCCTCCTCATTATTATAATCAATTTTTAATAATTATATAGATATATTAAATAAGAATGGAACAATATCTCTCAAGATACAATAACTAAAACCATAAATTCGTTTAGTAAAAGAATGATTCTAGTACTCAATAATAATAAAGAAAAAATTAATTATTGAGGTACATTTATGTTAGATATTTGTATTAAATTTATCATACGAAAAATATCTCGTCAATACCTGTAAATACTTCAATATTATTAATAATAAAAAACTGTAAAACCGCACAAACAGTTCTTTCCTAATCTTTCTGTTTTGTTAAAGAAAATTGGAAAAGTGCCTTTTAAGAAGAATTGTTCAAAGTAAAAAAGTCAAATATAGCTTTATTAATCGTAATATTAGAAAGAGAGAGATATCTCTGCTTTTCTTTTGGAAAGTAAACTAAACTACAATTCAAAACTAACTAAAACCTTGATGCGTAATATTGCTGGTTTCTATCAGAGGATGTCTATTTTATTAACTATGGAAGGTCTGAATTCTTTCAAGTACATAAAAGAAAAATGGATTTATTTTTTAAATAAAAACAAAAAGTTCTAACAATATTCTTCGACTTGATTCCGAAATGTTTAGCGAGTGTTTTGAGCTGCTCCTCTTCTAACTCGGCTACTCTCTCCAGTTGCTGTTAGTCATAAAATGTCAATACAATTTATGTTTGGTTATTGGATATCTTACTCCCTTAATAGATTCTTTGGTATCGAAGTGACTCCATAGACACTTTTCCTTCTATTTTAATTTCAAATCCAAATTGCTATCCTCACTTTAACCCCTCAAACTCCTCTAACAATCCCCAGATTCTTTTCGTTCTTGTGTGACTGCTGCGATCAGTGCTGTTTC
>Ga0302271_10001971_pt1 | contig 19001 bp, 18 predicted proteins | sample III_Bog_N1_1_FD_198767 | JGI IMG/M metagenome (GOLD analysis project Ga0302271, IMG submission 198767) | Peat permafrost microbial communities from Stordalen Mire near Abisko, Sweden - III_Bog_N1_1 | ecosystem: Environmental > Terrestrial > Soil > Wetlands > Peat | place: Sweden: Abisko...
ACCCCATATCTTAACATAAACTTAGCATCAACCTCATTGGATTTAAGAAATAAATCTTTTGTAGGAACTATTATTTTTTCATCTATTTGTTTTAGTAATAAATGAAGAGATTTATTAATTATTTTTAATTTTTTTCTGATATTTTATGAGATATTTTATTCTACAGTATCCCCTCCCCATTCGATTTAATTATCAAAATAATAAATAATTTATATTGAAAAATATGAGGGAGATTTTGGTGACTTGAATGCTTTTAAAGAGAAGCTAAAACATAGACTAAACGAAAAAGGAAATGCTAAAATAAGCATAAAATTGAAAAAAGGTGTTTGTCACAATTTTTGTCTTCGTCTGAAAAATACATCCAAAAGATCAATCCAAGTTTGAGTTTCTAACAGCTGGTGATGATCTTGACTCGAGAAAGCTTTCAAAAAAGAAGCTTCTTCCTACTATTCTCACAGGTAGTAGACACTGTTCACAAGATTATTGTGAGCTTTTCTTCCTAAGACATCGGAAGTGAACTTAGCGAGCTTTCCTGCGTACATCATGGGAGCAGGAACTCTAACTGGACCCTACCAGTTGTAGTAATTGTAGCACTAGAAGTAAGTAAGCTACCAAATGCTGCCTTCGCTTAATTAAGTATTGTTGTGAAGGCAAGTATATTTAGTTGGAGTGCATACACCGGAGTTGCAGTTTTACGCGCAGAGATAAAACTCGAAGTTGTTACCAACAACACCATCAGCAACAAGAGACCCAGATGTAGGGTTTTGAAGACCAGGCTTTCCAGTGTTGTCTTGGTAAAATTTCTGACCAATTTTTTTGTTCACCTAGAAGAAAGCAAAGCGAGGTGCATATCCTTTCTAATAAGAGTCAAATCCTTTTTTCACAGCTTCAATTTCGTGCTAGAGAGATTGCATGACTTGACCTTCGCCAAGACCTTGTCGGAAGATGACGACTTCTTCAGGGAGAGCCTTTGTATTCTTGACATAAGCTGTGATAGCTGATTTGATAATGCTGGAGAGGGTAGGTAAAGCTGTGTCATTGTCTGCTCTCACATCAACTTCTGAGTAGTATTTATTCATTTGGGAGTTAATGGAAGCAACAACCCCAACGACTTGTTTCATATTCCTGTTGTCGGAAATCTTTTTCATGCTGGTTTCGATACCAATTAGCATTGTGTTTTTGTTCAATCCAGCTGGTACTTAGACTTCCCAGAGTCTAGAGCCAGTTTTAGCGGCGATTTAGAGAGCGATTTTGGATGAGACGGAAAGGGAATTCTTTGAGACTGATTTAGGGTTGACATGCTGATGTTCGAGGCCTACTTCAGAATAGAGGAATTTCTTGAGGTCTTGATAAAGGGTTCTGGATTAATTGATCTAAGGAGCAAAAGATACAACAAATGAAGGGAGACCATTCCTATTGAAATCTGTGTCTAACGCTCTAATCCAATCTCTAGAATTTAAATTAGTTTATTCAAAATAAAACGGTTCAGTGATTGTAATGCCATATGTTCCAGCGCATGTATTCATGTCTCTAATGAAAGCATCAGCTGCATCTCTGTCTCGTTCCTAGTATACGAAACTCCATTCTTTAAGATTTGTCCTGTCAGTGATGGGATTCTTGAAATCGTAGTTTCCATCTTTAGGAGTGAGAGATCTTCCTGAGAAACTTATCAATGGAGGTGAAAGGACTATTGCGTTGACCTTAGAGTTTGCAGTGTTGATTTTCACTCCATTTGGAGCAGCGTTTTTAGCAAGGAGGGAACCAAACTCAAGTGATTTCTTAAATCTAGCATCAGGAGTGAGTTTAGTATGAGCTGAAAGATCCTTCATTGCGCCGAAATTAGATCGTTACTCATCAGTCATCCCTGTCATTTTGCAAAGCTCTGGAATCAAAAAGACTTACTCGGTCTTTTCAACATTGGAGTTTGCTTCTCTGAATTTACGTGTATGCAAGAGCAGAGGTTATCTCATATCTATGACTTAGATCCCGTAGCGCTGCTTGTAGTAGTTAGCGAAACTGACCTATTGGTTTGTCTGCTTGCTGAGGAATGTTGAAGCAGGAGTCTTGGATCTGTCAACTCCATCGATCTTGTAGATAGCGTAGTTATTGTATTCGGTTATGACTGATTCTCCAACGATTATGTCTTGCTGGGTTGAGTTTGCAGTCATAAATTGAAGAGCTGTCTCTTTTCTGAGGATTCTACTAGCATAATCGACCATCAGATAAAGCTTGCTGGCGGAGGGATGGGTTCCAAATTAGAATCCTTTGTAGGCTTCTAGCACACTTGTAACTCTTCCATCTCTGTCTTTAATGGGAACTTCTGCCTTGGAGTTGAGGTCGAAGAACTTCGAGTTCTTCCCGATCTCTTAGAATTTCAGATCTCTTACAACTTGCTTCAGGACAATATTCAGAACTTAGGTCACCTTATTTCCCTTCTTGGCAACAACCTAGCCTTCACCTTTGGCTTCGTCTGCGTCCATAGCAAACTCTTTGGTGAAGCGGACTCTCATGGAGTAATTAGTTCCTTCTACATTCACAGCTGAAGTACTTTTGGGATCTTCGATAGATTGAATTTTGTCTTGACTCAGGCGTCTCAGAGTGAAGAGGCTCTTACCGGAAAAGCAGAATTTACCAATGATTTTTTCCAATCTTGGTTTGCCAACTTTGAAAATCTTGTACCTGAGAACACGGTTGTCTTCTGCGACTTCGGGTTCAAAGTCGACATCGTATTAGAAGCATCTAACATCGACTGAAGATTTGGTCTGTGTATTAGAAGGCTCATCTGATCCTGAGGAGGTGGTCTCTAGAGTTAGAGGGAACAGATTCGAAACCAATTAGACTTGGTTTCCAAGTCTGCTCACTTGAGTGGCATTACCGATGACAGGTCGGGTTGGGAGTTTTATTTGCATTTTTATTTTGTGTTACTTTGATTTGTTTTGTTTTAATTAATTTTTCCCCTTCGCTTCCTCGAATAAAACGCGGGATTTGAAATTCTTTTCTTCTATTCTTATTGTAAATAATTATTTACCAAAAGGTGAGACATTCATTGCTACCTTATCTCTAAAATTCCGCATTTTTGTCTCCGAATATTGTAAAAATAGAAGTAGGAATTTATACTCTCCAATTATTATGAAAGAAACATATTAATGGGGATAAATAGCTGAAACTACCAAACTGTAGCCATTTTATTGCAAATTTATTAGGATATTTTAAGAAAATAAGAACCTAGATGCTTCGAGAACTAAATTTAGAATTTACAAAATAAAATAGATATTAAAAAGATCAAAATTATTTTTATTATTCATAATAAGATAGACAAAAAGTGAACAAATTTTAGAATTTTACGCAAATTAGATAGACTCAATAAGAAAAAGCTTAATCCATTAATTGGGAAACTAAAGCCCACATTATTTCAAACGCAAAACAATTTAATTTGAATTAATGTGTTAAAAAAAAGAAAGAGAAAAATAATAATAAAAAAAATAAAAATATTTTAAAGCTCGTTGAGCCAAGAACACATCATTAATTGAATATAACAAGAACCGTAAGCACATCATTATTGTTATAGAATTTCTTGTTAATTGCAATGAGAAAAAGAGCATTCTCTCAGTGTTTGTTTGGATCGGGAGGGATGGGAATGCCTTTGCTCTTCATTTCAAGATAATAATTAGACCAATCTGTCTTGAGTGTGTATAATCTGATGATAACCAGGCAGATTAGTGAGAAGACTGCATCGATGTAGTAGATACCCTCGAAGCCTATCTTTTCTTTGAATCCAAGCACAAATCCAAACTGAATGAAATTCGCGATACCAAATGCGAACCAGTAGACACCATAAATCTAAGATGCGATCTTCACACCAAAGAGCTAAGCCGAAACGACAGGGAACATCGACATGACACCTCCAAAAGTTGTGTGAATCAAGAACACATACACGAGATAAAGGAATTTGCCGGCTGTGGAGTAGCGGAAGGTCAACGCAAGGAAGATTTCGAGAATCAGAAGAAGACTGAAAACTTTCTTGAAAGTGAATCTATCGAGGAGGATTGACCACATTGGTCTGGAGAGACCATTGCCGATAGCAGCGAACGAACCAACAACAGTGAGGAAACCGTCGTCGAAGTATTTTTTACCTATGTTCTTGTAGTTTCCGTTGATGAGTAGACCGATACTAAGTGAAAGGATAGCTATGACAATGGACATTGCGAAACGAATTGATGTCAATGCGACTCGAGTCCTTGGAGCTCCTCGCTTTGAAAAATCTTCATTATCAGCAGAATGATTTGATTATTGCAATTATGGTTATTGCAGCTTTGGTGGCTGGTATTTAGAGTTCATGTTTGTATAATTCCCGAACCCTTGAGTTGAAGTCTGCAAAATTCCGCTTGCTGCAAGCTATTGCATTTCTATTTATTCATCTTTGTCGATATCAGAATGGCATTCGAGCATACCGGCTTCGTTTTCATCACGAAGAATCTCATCAGCTAGTTTGAGTTTGAGATCTCTTTGTTCCTCCAGAGTAATAGCGCGCTCATAGTTCTCTTCGATTTTGGCTTTAAGTCTTTTTTCTTCTTCACCTACTTGATTGGGATGATAGAAAATCAATGAAGCTCCAGTCATGAGAAGGATCAAGTAATACAAACTCATTTATCGCAGAACTCCAGGGACATTTTTCGCTACCGAAAGAGATGGCCCCATGAAGTACTTATTTGTGTGTGCGTCGTCGTACACAGGATCCAAATTATTTGGGTTAACGAGTGCGAAAAAAGTCAGCCCAAAAACGAGAGATGCTAGGCCGTACCCGCAGAGAACTACTCCTGAAACGATACCCTTTTTCTTCGGGAAATATAGATAGCCCATGTAGATGGGAATGTAGTAGATTACACCTGTGATCAGACCAAATGCAATCCCATAAATGATCACATACTACCAGAAAGCCTAAGCATAGCTTGAGATAAAGACTGTAAATGCTGCGCCTGCTCCAAATACGTAGCAGATCATTCTCGCTGATCCAAACTTCTTAATCAGTTTTACGCCGAATGGCATACCTGATGCGACTGCACACATCATGACTGGAAAGACTGCAGCACCACTCTCTATTCTCAAGTCAGACCCTTCTAACTATCGGAAGTATGAAGTAATGTACGGATTAATTGTACCCCACATGTACAGGGCTCCACAGCACATGTGCATTGTGAATCCACCGATTAATGTCAAAACACCTCTCTAAGGTTCAGAAAGGAAGTTCATCGCGCTAGTTTATTGTTCAAAACCTTTTTTGAATAATAATTACCCTCTCTCACTCTTTCTCCTAAGAAATTAAACTAAAAAATTTTATTTACTTTTTTTGAATTTCCTCTTCCTTTTTTCTCACACTCCTCAAAGTTGCCTCGTTTTTTGATTCTTCATTGTCCAAAAATTACCCATTATTTAACCCCTTTCAAAATCAATTGATTTTTCTTTTTTTATTTAGATCTAGGGTCATTTATTTCAACTCCATTTTTCTTTCTTTTCATCAAAACTAATTTTAATTAGAGTTTCCTATTCAACAGATAACATATTCCTATTCAATCACTTTTAAGTTTATTTTCAGAAAAAATGAAAGGAATTAGGCTTTATTGTATCGGGAGAGAAGTAGAAGAACTACTTTTTATATTTTTACATTTTACTATCATTTGCAGGAATATGTGTTACTCCGATGAGATAAACTCGCAGAATTAATTACTTCCACAAAGAAAATATGAGTTATCTCAAGGACTTATTATTAATTTGCACTTTTCTAGTCGATTTACTTGCTTTACTTTTAAAAACCTCTCTAAGAATTTTTTTTCTCTCTATCTTCTAAAATGAAGAACTCTCCTTCTGACGCAGCCGTTAAGCCTGCCCCTAAAAAACTCCATGGTTCTTACTACAGAGTTATGGTTAACTTGCCAGTAATTATTAAAGAAAAGGAGCTGGTCGAACGCAAACACACTATCGACGTCTTCAAAAAAAAAACTTCTTCGAATCAAAAATAGCCACAACAAGGAAAATCTCTCCAACTCAAAAAGACTACTGATGGCTAGGTAATACAATTATCAGCTTCTTTAGGGGTGGTTTCAAGGATGAAACCACAAAAGAAACAAGCTTAATAACCTTGTAATTTATTTGAAAGACCAAAATCTACTTCTCTACTTTTTTTCATTACCCATACTATTAAACTCATTTGCATGAAAAATTTTGCGACTTGATTTATTGTAAAACTCCCTAAGAGAATTACATACACTTTTTATTGCATAATCAAAGGGAAATTTTATTTACTTTTAAGGAAAAAGATTATTAATAACAGTAATATGGAAGTGTTGCTTGACTAATCTATTAATTGTTTTTTCACTTCATTTTTCTCTTTTGTATTAGATTGGTCGTATTTACATCAATGAACTATGGAGTGAAAAATTTCATAAACTTGTTCTCAAAGAATCCAAAATTCAAGAAGTCCTTGATCGAATTTCTAAGCTTTATCGAAGAAACGTGTCTGATTTCATTGATGACCTCCATCAAGCCACCGAAACAAAGTAAAAAACTGAAGAGCAAATGATCTAGCAGCATTTTCATAGCAACAACACAGACCTTCTCCTTCCTCGGATTCAGCAGCCAAAACTTCCAAATCTTAATTCCAATTAATTTATTCTCACTGACACGCTTCCTTTAGAAGAAACAGATGAAATTCTCCGCGATTCCCACTCTTAATCCCTGCAGCAGACAGCGTTCTATGAACATTTATCTGGGTCTCCTTCTTCTCAGCAAATATTCTCTCAGACAAATAATAACAGCATAGAGCATCCAGCGACAATCCAGTAACTTGGAGGATTTGATAATAATACAAATAATAATTCTATAAACGATCCTTTCAACCTGTTCCAACCTTAGCCTTCGTAACCTCAGTTTATTTCTCAAAACAGTAAGAGTTTCTTGAATTCTACTGCCCACAGAAAACTCTCCAATCTGCTTCCAGCTGTTGACAGTACTGATGAACTTGAAATCGATCACTCTAATTTAAATCATAGCCCACAGAAATCAATAGATTCTCCCATGATACATCGAAAAAAATACAAACCATAAAGACAGGATTTGTCTTAGCCTCGTCATAATGCACTTAAAGATTAGATGAATGCACACTTTTTCAATTCGACTTAAAGTATTATCAGATAATGCAAATCTTAGAATGAGAATTGGACAAGAGAAAGGTATTTAACAATTTAATTTCTTGGTGATTGATACTTTTTTCAATAATATTTTGATTATTTAAAAGGTCTATTGCAGGTTAAAGTATTCCATTTTACATTAATAAAGACGACAGATATTGAGCGGCCTACTTAAAATACAAACTTATTGAAAAATAAATAATTAAAAACCCAAAATGACAGTGAAAAGACTCAGTCAATGGGATTAAAAACGAATGCTCTAATGCAGTGTTTTAAATTAGTTTATATTTTACTTTTTTTCAATCTACAAACTGCTTGGTGGTACTAAATATTGTCTTTCCTTGAAAAGCTCCACCAAGATCTTACTAAAAATTATTTTTATGCTTAGTTTCAGCAAGTTGCTTCTTCTATTGCTGATTTCGAGCAGATGATAAGGGAGATATTACTTGAATTGAGGAAGAAGAAAGAGCAGGAGGAGGAATATTTTTCAGGCTTTGATGCTGGGAGTTATGATATTAGCTTGTAGAAGTTTCACCTTCTGGATGATTCTTTCCTTTGTTTGAGCTGCTTGTGGAATTATCCATGTTGCTTGTGTTTTAGTAGTGAGAATTGCTAGTCAGAGGCATGCGGACTAAACCATTTTTGAGAGCATATTTATTCAGATTCAAGCCCGACTAATTCAGGGGAAGTATTATTTATTATTTCCCTGAATTTTTTTCTTATTGCTTAAAAGCAAATTGCAGAAATGTAGGTTTCTTGGGCAATGTTTCAGTCTAGACAAAAAAAGCGCTTGGTTTGTCTTCCTCTGACAACATTTCCTGATCTTCAACTGATGTCTGCACTTTTTTCACTGATGATTACTGGGTAAATAGAGTTTCTTTGGTAGATTTTAGTTGTTTAGTACTTACACAAGTAGCTTAAAGACCTGGTGCTTATTTCATTCTTCTTTCTGATTGGTCGATTTGAAATGTTTTAGAGAATATATTCATAGGAGAATGTGCATTGATTTATGGTTAATGCTGATCGACTGAAGGATTTGAGTGATAAGTCTATAATTCTAATGTTTTAAGCTGAGTCAAATACTAAGAGGGAGGGAGTAATTATGATTAATAAAGGGGTTAGAATTATTGCTATTCTTGAGGTGATTTATATTTGGATTATTAAGAATTCGAATGCTTTTGCTATTAAGGTGTTTAAGATGCCAAGCAAGAAAGTTGCTAAGATTATGTTTGGGAGAAGATAGCAGGAGCAGCAGAAGGTTATGTTTGAACTCTCAGATTAATTTTGCTTTAGTTCTGAGTTGAGGATTCAGGTGTCCGGGGAGAAACTAGAGGCTTTGATGTCACTGATTTTTTAGTAAAATTCTGCTCGCTGCTACTACCCTTCTGGAGAAGAGATGCCATTATTTTAGGTGCTTTTAATTTCAGCTGTTGCGACACCCTCTTTTCTTATAATTGCTATGCTGTTGATGAAACATTTGAAGTCTACGTTGTGCTTGGCCTTTTTGGTGTAGTTGCTGCAGGTGCAAATTTCAAGAAGTTTTTCTATGATATTTATATTTCTTTAGGTTTTATTGATTTCGTCGATTTAGACACATCTCTTCTGGATGATTTGATAGGCTACTTATTATTCCTCGTTTATTCCTTCTTGCTACTTGAACTTTCTCTATTGGAATTACTCATTTCCTTGCTATTGTTGATATCATTTATCTTCTTAAAAACAGCAGATGATGCCATTGCTTGATTGAATGTATTATTCTTTTTATCATTCTAACTGTTCCTTGGTGAGACTAGAAACTCCATAAGATTCTCATGAGGAGGCTGAGATATATTGTGTCCTTGCTGGGAATTCAATGTCTATTGTGTCTGTTATGCTTGCAAATAACTTAAATACTTTTTCTGATCATTTCTTTTTAAATTGTTGTATGCTTGCGTTTCATCGTTTCCACTGAAATTCTGGCTATTACTCTGATTCGAAATAGCTGTTGTGTTCACTGTAGGTATTATAACTGTAGTATTTGAATACTGTCCTGTATCATTTTTGCTGCTATTGCTGTTATTCGTATTTTTTATTTTATTGAAGTTGGTTTATTATTATTATTATTATTATTATTATTATTATTATTATTAGGAGGTCTACTGCTATCCTTTATCATCATTTTTCAAGTTCTAAGTGTCAGTTTGAGCATTGTGATTAAAGTTATTGTTGCTATTGATTATGTTGTTGTTGTTCTTGGAGTTAAAAATGGACTTAACTGAATTAGGCACAGTTTGATCTTGCGTATTAAAGAAATTGTTTATCTACTTCGACATCAGCCATTTCTGCTATTCCATATGCTTCTCCTTTGATTGTTGCTAACTTCTTTCAATAATACTATTCAATTCTTCCTTTTGCAGCTAAATCAATCTTCTTTCTTTTTCCTCTTAGTTCTTGAGAATGATATTCTTAAAAAGTGGTTTATTCAGCAACTCCGAACGAAGTTATTCTCTCTTAGAGGGGATTTCACTTTAAATTGATTTCGTCTCACTAGCATAGTTCTTCGTAGCTGGTTAGTTTTCTGGCTTTGAATAGAATGCTTCTGAGAGCTCATTAAACGGATAGTAATAACCTTACGAATCCATGCCATCCTGAAAGTAGTTGAATAATTATTATTATTATTGCTATTCTGATTTGTAATCTTATCTTTCTATTTCTGAGTTGTTCAAATTGAGATATTCCTAGCGATTCTGAAAACCTTCGTTATCTTCTGCTTCTTGCTCATTGATGAGAACAAATGAGTAAAGTTCACACTCATTACTGTCCTCATTATCCAGATAATCTTATTTCTCCATGGGTTTTTTCGTTGAATTTATTAAATACAAACAAAATGCAGATTAATAGTTTTAATTCCTCCCTACTTTTTCTATGCTTCTTGATTCTCGCTATTTCTATCTTTCTCCCCGTGCACACAAGATTAATTTATTTAAAATTATGTATTTTTACTAGCTCTTACAGCACCTTTTAATCTCTTTGTTTCTTTCTCCAGAACAATTTTACCATTTTTAACAATCATTATTTTATCATCTCATTTTGACTCCCTAAGCAATATTTTTTACGATTATTTCCCTCCCTTTTTTTGAACTAAACCTGGAAAGTCTACAAAATAAGATTATCGATAACAATTCTGTTAAAAATCCATTTAAAAAACAATAACAAAAAGAAACAAGAGGGCAATTTACACTCCTCTCTCCTATCAAAACAGCCAATTTCACTTGATTCTAAGACGATGAATGAACTAACAACAACAATAAATGAATTTCTCACATCTTTCATTTGTCTCCTCATTTTGCTTCATGTTCATTATGCTTGGTTTCAGTTTCTTAATGCAATTAAGTGTCCTTTTCAGCATGTTGTTTACTTTCATCTGCATGGTGACTATCCCCTGCAACATGTCCATCAGCTTTATTCGCCTCTTCTATCTGTTTATTCCCTCCTTCTTAGTGAGCTTCTTGAGTCTAATTTCCATTAGAATCCGTGTTATCCTTATCATTTTTGGTATTTTGTTCTTTATTTTAGTTCTCCTGCAAATCTTAATTGCTATTTTTATTTCCATCCTCTCCTTGATGACTTTCAGTTACTCCCTCATGATTCTTCTCCTTATCTTCAAGATGGCTATTCTATTTATCTTTATTAACATGATTATTCCCATCATTCTAATCGTGCCCCTTTGATTTCATTTGACTTTTATTATGACTCTATTATGATTTATTCTACTCCTTCTCATTGTCTTTCTCTAATTTTTCCTGTAATGCAGCAGCTTATTGAATCTTCATTTTCTAGTTACTTTCTTCATCATACCCTGTGAATCTCGAGTGTTGTGGCTCAAATTCCTTGTATTTGACTTTCAGAATCGGAGGCAACTTACTTGGTTTAGAGGAAAAAGTTGAGATACTCTTGAACTTCTGCATATGCTTTTTCAGTTTCTCATATTCATCGATTTCTTTTCGCAGTTTCCCACGATCAATAAACGCCTTCTTTTCATAAAGTCTCTTCGCTAAAGCCTTATTTTCTTCATCGATTTAGCGTAGTTTCTCCTGCCGAAACGGAAGATGCAATGTCTTACTGCTGTTGCTAGCAATCTACGATTAGTTCTTCTAAATACTAACATACTCCGGCTAATTGAGGAAACAGTTTTTACCTTGCGATATCTCGATGAGCTTGCACAGCATGGCTTCGTTTTTAGCATTGATTTCAATTTACCGAGAATGCTCATTGAATTTAATATTTCCAGACTTAGCACTCATGAATGCTTCTTTTATTTCAGCTGCTTGCTATGGCTTTGTATGCTTCGCTAGAACGATCTCAGTGACCTTCTAGACATGACGTTCATAGTCCATCTCTCGATATTTCGTCTCGAGGAGGTTTACACCCATTTAACTGCGTTGCATTGGTGTGTTCAAGTGATCGTTTTGGAGTATTCTTCGGGTAATTTATATTATTCTTTTCTTTCTCCAATAAGAGAGAGAGGGCTTTTATTCTTCTTCTTGTTTTTTGAGTTTCTGAGAAGTTATAGTTTTATTTTAAGAACTCAATAATCAAGTACCATACTCTTCAGTTTATTTATTTGTCAATCTTAGTTCTTATGAAGATTAGGCTTTAAACACTTCTTCCCCCCACCTTAATAAGCTTAATGCATTTCCTTTCTTTGTCAGTTATTGCCTTATTTTAGCTATTTAAGCAATCAAAACGTAAAAAAAAAAATGAATCAGTTGTTTCTTTCAAATTCCAGTAAAAAATGTAACACAAACAGACTTAAAAACCTTTAAATCGAAACAAAAATCTGTCTAAGTGCATATGCTTAGATGGCATCTTTATTTCTGCCAAGACTGAAATGACATCATCAATCAAACAATCATACTAAATTGTTGGTTGCTGCTTTTGGCCAACTTCTTCTCCTCTCAAACCTTAATTGGCTTGATTTTCTTAACCTTTCCGTATCCAATTGTTTCCTCTTCGTCTCTAATTGTGAATCTTCCAAGCTATTCAATAGTCTCAAACTTCTCTAGACACAAGGGAGTCTTTATCTATTTAAAACAAAACCAACAATTAAGAACCCTCGAAGTCAGATTAATTTAATAATAATTTCTTACTGATATTTTCACAACACCAGTCTGTCCAGTCTTAAGGAAGGAGACTCTAGTGAGTTTCTTGCTCTCAGGATCCATGACAGCTTCGACCTCTTCGATTTCAATCTCCTGAACACTTGTGTGCATATGAAGAACGCATGTATAACCTTGAGATAGAATTGGCTTGTGTTCAGGTAACTTCATCAGAGTTAACTCAGCAATGAACAACTAAGTGGCTGGGCAAAGACTCTCTGTACTGCAAACCATGTATCCTCTCTCGATTTCTTTATCTTCAATGCCTTTTGGCATAATCTAAAGAAGAAATAAATCATATGAAACAATTCTAAAAATATTTGTTTTTTTGTCATTTTTGTCAAGTACCTTAACATTCTCTCCAGCTGAAGCATACAATACTCTCTGATCCTTGGTATTGAATATAGCTTGGACTTAGAATTACTTTTTGTATGGCATTAATGTCACCCAGGTGTCTTCCTTGATGGTGCCTGATTCGATTTTGCCGAAAAGGAACTACCCTTAATCTCTGAGCTTATCGAGAACAGGAATTCTCAGAGGACCATCAGGATCTCTTGCTGGAATAGGAACTTTGTTGAATTTATCAAAAAGTGTATCCCCTGTGTACCAATCGCATGTCGCGGAGGTTAAAGGTGTGTCGATGTTCTCGTTGAGATATCCATTAATTGGTACCCATTCGACAGATGGAATATTCACAGTTCCTTTCAAAAATGGATCAACGGAATCATGGATAAAATCATAGCGCTTCTTATCCCATTTGACTTCGTCCATTTTGGTAACGACGCAGATGATATGCTACACACCAAGAGCCTTAGCAAGGAAAGCATGTTCTTAAGTCTATCCACCATTGAACCCTGCTTCGAATTCTCCTTGTCTTGCAGAAATAACAAGCGCAGCACAGTCTGCTTGGCAAGCACCAGCGATCATATTCGGGACATAATTCTTGTGTCCTGGAGCATCAAGCAGCACAAAACGACGATTCTTGAGTTAGAAATGTGCTTTCCCACATTCCACAGTGATTCCCTTCGTTCGCTCTTCTTCGTTGATATCCATAATATAAGCTAATACCCAAGATTCTCTATTCTTTTCTTTAGCTTCGATTTCATATTTTCTGATCTCAGCTTCGTCAACTTCACCGCAATTCTTGAGGATTCTTCCAGAAAGAGTTGATTTTCCAGCATCGACGTGACCAATAAACACGATGTTCGCAGACAAACGCTCGACATCAACTTTCACTGTTTTTCCATCTTCTTTGAAGTTTTTTTTCTCATATTCCTAAGCATCAGCGAGAGTAATGAGTTTTTCATGTCTGTAATCGACTTAAGGAGGTGCATCATCGTCTAGTTTTTTCTATTGCCATTTTGGGATTTCTAATTGATGGAAGATCCAAAAATAAAAATGAGTTTTGAGATTAAAATAACAAGAATAATAATGGGATTACTTGGAGGTCCAGGTAGAAGAGCAGGTTTCTTTTCTTTTGATGCCGTCTTGGTGGCTGCCGAAGAGAGAGTGAGTTAGAATTATGGTTTAAACTCAACAAATTATCCATCGATATTTCGAAGAATCACAGGCAAATACTCGCCATACTCATCAGTTTCAAGATCAGTAATGAAGTTTGAGTTCAAGTCGTAGAGATCACCATTGAGATCAGTGTCATTTGCAGGGCTGATAAACACAGGATTGTATTTGAGATCATAGTACCACTCACCGAAAGCGTATTTCTCAATCCATTTGCCGATTTTCTTGCCATTCTCATCTAAAGGACCAACTGCCTCTTGAATAGCCAGATCTTCTTCTTTTGTGGTGCTGGCAGTGAACTCAGCCACGACTTGAACTTCTTTTTTCTTGAATCTATCTTTCAAAGATGATTTCACTGGTTGAACCTATTCTGCCATTTTTCAGTGTTTATTGCTGCTAATTAAAACGATAATTAAAGATAATTTTTAAAAGTAATGTATTCTGTACTTTTAGATTCTTCCTTTTTTTATCCCTTCATCCCTCTCCCACCACTGAATAGAGAAGCAATTCCTCTTATTCTTATTTTTTGTTTGGCTGGTTTAATCTATGATTTTGTTTCAGTTTCCCTCCAAAAAACAAAGTCTGCATTTTTTCAAGCAGCATGCCATTACAATTCAAATAATTAGTTCTTAAAATGAAATAATTTTGAGGTTCAAAATACGAATATTATTCTTAATAACCCTTTGATTCATTTTATTAAACCAAAAAACTGGTTGATTACCTTGAGAAGGGGGATAGCTAGCAAGTAATCTTTTATCGATAATTTAACTTGACACAATTAGTTTTAATAATGATCGGCTAAAATGAAAAAAAGAAATATATGACTTGCTGCTGCAGATCTTCTTCTTCTCCTTGCTGTTGTACTTGAGTTTGCTAAATGACCTCACTCCATCTTTTGAAATAAGAATTGTAAGTATTACGCAGAGGTTATCGGCTTCCACAACAAAAAGAACACAAGAGCATAGCAATAATTATACTTTGATTTTTGTAATGAAAAAATAGGAAATGAAGAGACATATTGCATACATGGATATTTCCAAGGAAGAAATTGATTAGGTTAATATATAATGTTTAAGAATATTTTAGAGGAAAAGGAGGAGGAGGAGGACAAAGAGAGAATTAAAGAGAAAGTTGAGTATATCTTTGCATGCAGTTCAGGTTATGTACACCATTCAAAGCACAATTTATGTTTTGGTAGGTTTCTTAAGGAATGATGTTAGTTAGATTGAATTGTTATGATGGGTTTGTTTGCTTAAATTTATTGATAACCTTGGTGGAAGAGATTCTTTAGATAATGATGATTAGAATTATGTAGATGAAAGCTGGTTACACATATTGTTTGCTGCTAGCTATTTAGATAAGTTAATAGAATTGTTAGAGCGTTAATTGAGGAGACTCATAGCTCTTTGATTCATAGATCTACTCTAATGTATTGCTGTATCTTTGCTATTGTTATTCTATGTATTAGTATTCTTCTTCTTTTGATCAATTTCATTATTAAATACTAACTATTGATTCTTTATCTCCAGTAGCTATTATTTCAATGACTAGCTCTCCTCCGTTTATCGATTCCTAGCAGTACTCGTAATGCTCATACTATTACTTCTCCTAGCTTATTGCTGTTCTTCCAATTCTTTCAGCTTACATTCAACGGCTTACTTCTACGCGCTTAGTTACTCTATCACTGACCAAAACTGTTATGATTACTAATGCTACTGTTTATCAACAGATTCATTAGCTGCAGAGGGGAACTACTACTACTTTATGAAGTCTTCACTTTACTAGGTCAACTACGCCTCCTGCAACTACTGCTGCTGTTTCCATGATGCTTAATCTACACTATACTGTTGTTGTTCATTCCTCAATGTCTTATGCCCTCTTTCTGTAGTAATTCCCTTCATTTCTGATACTAAGTTGCATGTCGACATGTGATCAATTAATTCATTAGGGATAACGCATTCCCCACAATGCTAGCATTACAATAATGTCTTATAATCTAATTAACCTTTCTTTGTCTTCTAACTGTCTAGATTATCATACCGTCTATTGAAGTGCAGATTGTTTTGCTAATCGGCGAGGATATTACTGTCATTCACATGAGATATCTGGTGAAGATTGTGATTTGCATTCACAGCATGAATATTTAGACTATTACAGCGAAGGCTCTTGTTCTTCATAATACTACAGTTATCATTGCTATCCCTGGAATTAATTCTATTCCTATCGTTAGTGCTATTCGTTCGATGAGAAAGTGGTAGCTGAACTGATTGCATCTATGATTTATTTCTGCTATCTGCTGACTATCTCGCTGATGATATTATCCTATCAGTCTTCAAGGTTTCAGAATTTAGCTATGATCTATGAGAAGATTACTGCTATTATTATTATTGCAATGCTTGTGATTATTGTATCCTATTCAGAGTGATGCTATTCGCCTGTAAGAATAAATAATAAACAAATAAAAACTAGAAAAGCTAAGGAAAAATAATATATATACTTGGGGATTTATCATAAGAGGAGGTATGTTAGGTGGCTTGCGATGTGCATTATGTTTAGCAGGAGGAATCGTAATGCTTGGCTTGTATTGTGAAGACTATTATTCTGGTAAGAATTGTTCGAATTAGGAACACAGAGAATTGCTTTGTCCTACCCAATCTAGCTAGTCAGTTTAAATATTTTGCTAATCTTGATAAGCAAGCTGATGCTGTTACTGCTAATACATCTACTGCTGCTGATTATTGCCGTAGTTATTAGGTATTGATCCTATTCGTTGAGTTGAATCACAGCATGGATATATATTATTAGTGTCTTCCAAAGCAAGAGAAGGCATAGTTTAAATATATTATTAGATGCTATTATTCGTAATATTGTGATAATATTAAGGCTACAATTATTATTATTATTATTAAATATGCTACTATGGCTATTAGCAATAAGTATTTTCTAATGCGACAGACTACTGTTACAAGCACTGTTAATTCTAAGCTGCTTACACTTGATCTTCACAATAATACTGTTCTTAGTACGGTTATTGCTGCAGTTCTAAGGGAATTACCTATTAATATTATTTGTTTTACTACAATTACTACACCTATGCATGTTTGTTGTCATTGTCAATGCATAGATTACTACTACTACTGTGAGTATTCATACACTTGCTGTTCATGAACGACTATTATTACAAAAACTAAGACTACTACTATTACTAATTAATATCTTAGTTGTATTGTTGTCCTTCCATCTAATAAGGCCATTCTTGGTATTACTCTTAACTCTACGATTCCAAGGATTCTAAAAATAATTATTATCCTGAATTAACACTCAGCAATGGCTGGTTAAAGTATGGTTATTATTACTACTGTTGATTCTAATTCTGTTTGTGATTATTTTACAGTACATTGATATCTTACTACCCACCAGCAAACAGATGATTCGTCTTATTATTTTAGCTATTCCTGCCGTTACTGTAAATAACATCCTAATGCGTCTGATTAGTGAAGAAAGAATTATTAGTATTATGACTGTCAAGATTAATCTCACTCAGCTTCTACATCTCCAGGGGATACTACTACTGCTATCTCACAATCTCCTAACTATTAATCAGTTAGCTCATAGACGCATTAGTCCTTTTTGCTTCATGCTCACTACGTGGTCTAGTCTTCTAAAGATTCTAACCTTTCTTGTCCTTAGCCTTCCTACTAACATCACAAGCTCCTTCATAACTAAACAACTTCAGTCTCAGTGCTTCTACAGTCTCCTGCAGTTTAGCTGCTTTAGTCTTTTCAATACATAACTCACTTGCTAATCGAGCTATTTCATTTCTCAATTAACTCATCTTCTCCTGCAAGCAAATAAACAAACAGCATCAACTTATTATTAAACTCTTTCTGCTAATCATCCCCTATGTTTTAACTAATTACTTCCTACTACTGCTACTGCTACTACTAATCAGCTTGTTCAGTCTTCATCACCGAGATATCTAATCGACTGTTATTCTACAAGAAAAACGATCCATTTGTGCCTCCATTCTACTCAATATGTGCTTGATACTTCCTAATAGTATTCAGATTCTTCGTAATCCTACCTTCCAAGCACATGCGCTCCTACAAATAAAATATATTCAACATTCCCCTAATCAATTACTATCAACTCATGTGTTTCTTTTATCTAATCTTCTTTCTTCTTTCTTTTCCTCCCTTTACCTTCTCAAAGCTCACTTGCATCTATCTTAATTCATCTCCATATTTATCCTTAATCTCTTGAATTTCTCTAGCATGTGATCCTGCTTGCTAATCTAGCTATGTTTCCAATGCAAGCCTCGCTTATTGAAAGTCTTCTTCTGCTTGGAGATGATGCTTATGTACATCGTTTTCGAAGATTGTCCGATCGAGAATGCCCACTTCCATTGCACGTTCTTTGTTGATTCTCTCTTTTTCTAAAGCTATCTCGAGATCCTTGATGTGTAATCGAGTTTCATTCGCTGTCTCACGTAAGATTATGTTCTTTAGAATGGAGCAAAAAGAAAGTGAAAGGAAAGGAGAAGGAATAATAAATCTCTCTCATTTTACCTCAGCTTCTTTGCTTGCTATTGTTGCTTGAAGTTTAGCTTATCCATCAACTAGCTTTCGTATGTCCGCCTCGTAGTTGTTCTTCAGTTACTTGTACTCTTTGCCCTGTTTTTGTTAGCATTCACCGAAAACATTTCATGGGAATTTGCTTTATTTAGACTGAATTTCGTTATGTGTACATGGTTAGTTTGATTAGAGAAATCATTAAGTGATGTCATAATCGCTGAATTGATGGAATTCAAATTCTGTTCTCGCTCTTTGGAGTCCTTTATCTGACTCTGCAGTTATTCCACAGTTTAAGTTAGCACTGCACGCTCCTTTTGAAGTTCAGCACACTTTAGAAGAAATAATATCGAAATTGTAAGGATAAAACAGCATTGTTAATTAGGTAATACTACCTATTTCTTGAGTGCCTAGATTTAAGTTGCCATTGATGCGCTAGTATTACTATTTGTATTACTGCTACTAGCACTGGTGCTCTCTTGAGTTTCAAAGGAGCCTGCATCGTTCAGTTAACATGACATTACAAGTAAGTTAATTGTATCACTTCTATTCCCTATTCGTCTTGCGCTTAAATTTGATTTTCAAAGCAA
>Ga0302271_10001972_pt1 | contig 18996 bp, 13 predicted proteins | sample III_Bog_N1_1_FD_198767 | JGI IMG/M metagenome (GOLD analysis project Ga0302271, IMG submission 198767) | Peat permafrost microbial communities from Stordalen Mire near Abisko, Sweden - III_Bog_N1_1 | ecosystem: Environmental > Terrestrial > Soil > Wetlands > Peat | place: Sweden: Abisko...
CAGGTTCACCGGGTATGCATACATCAGCTACCGTTCTTGCCGGATTTGTTCGTCCTTATGTTCTGAGAATTGTTTCTCCCAGGGATGGTTATGAACCAGGTTCTGATCCATCAATGATAATATATGGTCTCCGGTGGTTCTTTTCTTACGCATTGCTTATGGTTGTTATTCATCATACCACTCTGTTTTACATTGAAGTCTTCAGGTTTGCAGATTTTTTCAGAACGATGATGAGAGTAATATTAAGTACAATGTTTTCCATGACTTTTATCCTTCTGATTGAATTTTACAGGAGAGGAAAGTAAGCGATCACTAATTATGAAAGATTCATTCATTAACAGGAAATATGTTATTATGGCTCTTGTAGTGTTTGCAACACTTGGCCTGTTAGTGAGGCTGTTTATTATTCAGGTTGTAAAAAACACATACAGGATTTCAGCTGATAATAATGTCCTGAGATATATTCCGCAGTATCCTGCCCGTGGACTTATATATGACAGGAACGGGAAACTGATAGTATTTAATCAGGCTGCTTATGATCTGATGGTTGTCCCATCGCAGGTCACAAAAATTGACACTTTAGGATTTTGCGATTTTCTGGGAATTTCAGCCGATCTCTTCAGAAAACAGATGAAGCTGGCAATAAACTATTCCAGACGTGCTCCTTCCGTCTTCCTGAAACAGGTTTCCAATGAGACATATGCAAGGTTCCAGGAAAAAATGTTTATGTATCCGGGATTCTATGTGCAACCCCGGACTCTTCGAAAATATTCAAAACCTGTTGCAGCCCATATTCTTGGCTATGTGAGTGAAGTTGATGATGGCGTGATCAAAAAAAATCCTTATTATAAACCCGGAGATTATATAGGAAAGAGTGGAATTGAAGAATCATATGAAAAGGATCTTCGGGGCAGACGCGGGGTGAAAATCTTTCTAGTGGATGTATTCAGCCGTATCAAAGGGTCATATGCTGGAGGAAAACTCGATACACTTGCAGTTCAGGGATCGGATATAGTTTCCGGAATCGATCTTGATCTTCAGGATTACGGAGAGCTTCTGATGAAAAACAAAAGAGGAAGTGTTGTAGCAATAGAACCCCAAACCGGAGAAGTCCTCACACTTATTTCAGCACCTGATTACGATCCGGCTCTTCTTGTAGGAAGAGTAAGATCAGAGAACTTCGCGAAGCTTCAGGGGGATTCAGTTTTGCAGCCTCTGTTTAACCGGGCTCTTATGGCATCCTACCCTCCCGGATCGACTTTCAAACCTATAAATGGGTTAATAGGCCTGCAGGAAGGAGTAATCAACGCGCAAACACTTTTTGAATGCCATCGGGGATATCTGTTTGTTGCATGTCACGCCCATCCATCACCGCTTAGCATAGTCGGAGCTATTGGGAATTCATGCAATGCCTATTTTTGTCAGACATACAGGAGAGTTCTTGAAAATCCTGCATATAATACTGTTGCTGATGCATACGATAAATGGAGAAAATATGTAAATGAGTTCGGATTTGGCAATAAGCTGGGAACTGATTTTGTAAATGAACTCGCGGGATTTATTCCATCTACGGAGTATTTTGATAAATATTATGGCAAGAACAGGTGGAAAGCACTCACAGTCATTTCTATGGCAATAGGACAGGGTGAAGTTGGCACAACACCTCTTCAGATGGCAAATTATACTGCTGCTATAGCAAACCGTGGTTATTTTTATACTCCTCATGTTGTAAAATCAGTTGGTCCTGACCATCTTATAGACAATAGATTTACAACGAAGCATCAAATAGATATTGATACGGCAAATTTTGAAAAAATTGTACTTGGAATGGAACAAGCTGTTAACAGCGGTACAGCTGCAGGAGTAAAATTAAAAGATATTATCATGTGCGGGAAGACCGGAACGGCACAAAATCCACATGGTGCTAACCATTCTGTTTTTATAGCATTTGCGCCGAAAGATAACCCGAAAATTGCAATTGCGGTTTATGTGGAAAACGCCGGATTTGGGGCAACTTATGCTGCTCCGATTGCAAGCCTGATGATCGAAAAATACCTGAAAGGGGCGATAACCAATAAAGTTCTTGAAAAAAGAATACTTGAACTAAATCTTCAGGGAACGAACAGTGAAGCGGAGCGTTAATATCTGGAACGGAATAGACAAGACGTCAATAGTCCTGTTTTTGCTTCTTGTTTTAATGGGGTGGATCAATATCTATGCTGCAGTTTTCAATGAAGAACATTCAGGAATACTTGATTTTTCTCAACGATATGGAAAACAGTTTCTCTGGATTATTGCATCACTTATTCTTGCTGTTTTTATCGTAATTATCGATAATCGTTTTTATTTCTTTTTCGCCTGGTTCATTTATGGGGCCTCTATGCTGCTTCTGCTTCTTGTGGTTATTTTCGGAAAGGAAATAAACGGGGCAAAATCGTGGTTTGAATTTGGAGCTATAAGTCTTCAACCGTCAGAATTAGCAAAGTTCGCTACTGCTCTTGCTCTTGCGGCTTACCTGAACACAAAAAGGCAGGACCTGACGAAACTAGCGGTTATATTTCCGGCAGCGGCAATTATTCTGTGTCCTGCAATGCTTACAATGCTTCAACCCGATTTGGGCTCTGCAATTGTATATGTTTCGTTATTCATTGTGCTCTTCAGGGAAGGGATGAGCCCTTATATATTTGTGTCAGGATTACTGGCGATCGTTCTGTTTTTTCTCACCCTTCTTACAAATAATCTCTATCTTACAATTGCCTTAATAGTTATAGCAGTCATACTTCTATGGTTTGCAACACACAAATGGAAATTAGTGCTTTTCGGATCCGGAATTTTCCTTCTTGTTGCAGGAATGTTGTATATGCTAGATCATTATCTGATTAAATCAATTGGTAATGAGCTCGTTATTTTTATTTCACTTATTCTTTCAGGTGTAATTTATGCTTTTTATGTTTTTAATAAAAGAGCTGTATCTGTTCTGGTAATATATCTGTTCCTGATTGGAAGTATTATGTATGTCAATTCAGTTAATTATGCTTTTGATCATTTACTGAAAGCCCATCAGAAAGAAAGAGTTGATATTTTGCTAGGGTTCAAGTCGGATTTACACGGAACGGGTTATAATGTCAATCAGTCGATAATCTCAATTGGATCAGGAGGTTTTTCCGGCAAGGGGTTTTTACAGGGAACTCAGACAAAGTTCAAATTTGTTCCGAAGCAAAGTTCGGATTTTATTTTCTGCACAGTTGGTGAAGAATGGGGATTTCTCGGTTCTGGTGTTATAATTGGGATATACCTGTTTCTCCTGCTGAGACTGATCAAATTGGCTGAGCGTCAGCGGTCCGACTTTTCGAGGATATATGGATACTGTGTTGTTTCAATACTCTTTACGCATATATTTTTGAATATTGGAATGGCAATCGGACTGGTTCCGGTTATTGGAATCCCATTGCCGTTTTTAAGCTACGGCGGCAGCTCATTATGGGGGTTTACAATACTTTTATTTATATTTTTAAGGCTTGATGCAAGCCGGACTGAATACCTGGTATGATCAGAATGGTATCGTTATTCTGTGTGATATTTCAATACCAAAATCTTTTTCGACATAATCGATAAGTTGAGGGAAAAACTCCATGAAGTCGTCCTGAAGAGAATAATAATTCTTTTTAAGCGCATGCATGGCAAACCGCGTTTCATTCGGAAGAGTTGAGCGCTTGCTAAGAGTATTCAGAACATGACGTATACCGTTTCTGGTCTGATATGATTCTATCCAGTTGTTTATTATAAAAAAAGGCATCATCTCTCTAACATTATCGGGCATGATTTCGTAATTGTTCACAAGTGCCCTGTAAAAGTTATAAGTGACACTTTCAAGAGGCCTTTGTGAAAAAAAATCCCATTCCTTGGTAAGAAAATGGTCATAAATTATATCGGTAATTACCCCTGAATATTTATGGTATTTCCTGGTAAAGAAAATCTTACTTCGGTGAACAACGGGGTGCCGGTCGGTGAATCCGTCTATATGCCTGTGCAAGATGATCCCTTTTCTGATAAGATCGGGGTACTTTAAGTAATCGCGTCCTTTTACATAATCACCAATGTAATTGCCAATGATTATTTTATCAGAATCACCTGAAAGATATATATGAGCCAGCACATTCATAACATGACATAATAGTACAAAGAATTTGCCATATACCTTCTCTAATTGAAAACATTTTCTTTAACATGTTTTCAGAACATACCTGCAATGCCATTAACAGATTGTCAATCAGAAAATTAAAGCATAGAAACGGTGATTAAAAAAATACCATAAAATGCTCGGAATTTCGGTATGCAAATTATACATTTGTTGGTTCATTTTAAAATGAAAATTCAATTCCGTCAAATAAATTTCAAATAAACTAAGGAGGATTTATGACTAAGAAAAATGTCATCATAATTGGTGCAGCAGGTCGCGATTTCCATAATTTCAACACTTGCTTCAGAGATAATGAGTATTATAATGTTGTTGCATTTACTGCGGCTCAGATACCCGATATTGACGGAAGGAAATATCCTAAAGAACTGGCTGGCAAATTATACCCTGACGGAATACCCATTTTTGCTGAAGAAAACCTTCCGGATCTTATTAAGAAATATAAAGTCAACGATTGTGTATTCTCCTACAGCGATGTCACCTATCAGAAGGTAATGTCAGTTAGCGCAATAGTGAATGCAGCAGGCGCAAACTTTGTATTGCTCGGACCTGCTGATACTATGGTAAAAAGTACAAAACCTGTTATAGCTGTTGGTGCAATACGTACAGGTTGCGGGAAGAGTCAGACATCCAGAAAGGTTATAGAGCTTCTGATGGAAAAGGGTTTGAAAGTGGTTGCAGTACGTCATCCAATGCCTTATGGCGATCTTAATGCCCAGAAAGTTCAGCGCTTTGCAGTCGTTAAAGATCTTGAAAAGCATAAATGCACTGTTGAGGAAATGGAGGAGTATGAACCACATGTTGTCAGAGGAAATGTAATTTATGCAGGGGTTGATTATGAAGCAATTCTCAGGGCAGCTGAAAATGATCCTGCCGGTTGTGATGTCGTTCTATGGGATGGAGGTAATAATGATTTCCCATTCTATAAACCCGACTTAATGATAACGGTAACTGATCCTCACAGGGCCGGACATGAACTGAAGTACTACCCTGGTGAAGTTACTCTTCGCATTGCTGATGTTGTGGTAATAAATAAAATGGATAGTGCCGCTCCTGAAGCAATACAGATTGTAAGGGAGAGTATTGATAAGGTAAATCCTGCAGCAATCGTTATTGATGGTGCTTCACCGATTAAGGTAGATGATTCATCATTAATCAAAGGTAAAAGAGTGCTGGTTGTTGAAGATGGTCCGACGCTTACACACGGAGAAATGAAAATTGGTGCGGGTGTTGTTGCAGCACGCAAATTCGGGGCTTCGGAACTGGTAGATCCCCGTCCCTATACAGTAGGCAGACTAAGTGATACGTTCAGGCAATATCCGAATATAGGAACTCTGCTTCCTGCTATGGGTTATGGCGATCAGCAACTGAAAGACCTCGAAACTACGATCAATAATACCGATTGTGACAGCGTTATTATAGCCACCCCAATTGATCTGAACAGGATTATCAAAATCAAGAAACCAAATACAAGGGTTTATTATGATCTCCAGGAGATTGGTGATCCGAATCTGACCCAGGTAATTGATGAGTTTGTGAAAAAGTATAAACTCTAATAGTTTTATCCCCCAAACCCCCCAAATGGGGGGCTTTAAGGGGAAAACAGGTACCGAACCCCCCATATGGTGGACAGGGGGGGTAAAAAATAAGGAGATAAAGATTTAATAAGTTATTTCACAATCTTCCTGTATTTTTCAACCCTTGCATCATTAATGACACCTTTCCAGTTCAGACCGAAACCAAAATCATAAGTGTTTCCTTCTGTGTCAACATGGCATACCATATCAAAAGGTACATCCTCTTTCTGTGTCTCTACGGTTTTCATATCAGCAGGCATCTGCAAAGGCAATAATCCTGAAGGTTCTACGCCCCCGGTAATAATATCCAGAATTGCCTGGTCCTGTACTTCAAAGTTAACAATTATTGCATCTGCATCTTTTTCAAACTCACTGAATATCATTGGTTTTGACATTGCAATTGAAACAATAACAGGTTTATCTTTCATAGCTTTTTTTGCCTCCAGTACCATTTTCAGATCGGAGGCATTGGATGCTGTGATTGATTTAGCTTTATATGTCCGGTTGATAAATTTCTCAAAGGGATCGCCGCCGGCAAGGCTGGGATCGCGGGCGTATAAAGCTTTGTAGGGACCGTATTGAAGACTTATTGGTACATAACCGTTTCCGCCTTTTTTCACATCAGCAGGGTCATAACCACTTCCTGAATTTGGACTCCTGATTACTACCAGTGCAAAATCAGCTTCAGAAGGGTTATCTGTAACCTTGAAATATTTCTTTACAACGTTCAGATTAAGTGGATAATTTATTGACTCAGGAGTTGGACCACCAAAAAAGTCTCTGCCGGCGGCAGTAACTCTTTTGGGGATATAGACTGTTTTCTGTTTTGCAAGAGGAAGGACTTTGTTCTTATTCTTCAGCATAATTATAGATTTCAGCTGGGCCTCATACCCTGCTTTCATAAATTCCTCATTTCCAACGATTATTTTTGTCTCTTCCACGTTAAGATAGGGATTTTCGAAAAGTCCGACCCGGAAAATGTTTTTTAAAAGGCGGATTGCAGATTGTTCCATCCGGTCTCTCATGTATTTTTCTCCGTGTTCCTTAACTCCCATTTTATAGGCTTCGATAACAGGTCCGGCATCATTGTTACCGCCAAACTGATCTACCCCGGCCATCATTATTTTATAATGTCTTTCTGCAATAGTTAGCGTTTCAACACCCCAGCAGGTTGTACCAAATCCGTCTACTGCCTTTTCATCGGTGGTGACTCCCCAGTCGGTACATATGACTCCGTCAAAAGAATATTTACCACGCAGCAAATCATTTATAATATATTTATTGTAACTGTTACCAACATTTTCATTATTTTGTTTATCAATGCCATAAGAAATTGTGTAATAAGGCATTACTGCTGAAGCCATTTTTGTTTCGCCTTCAAGTTTTAAAGCGCCTTCGGTAAAGGGGATAAGATGATCAGCAAGATTATTGCCAGGATATACAGCGTACTTTCCAAAAGCAAAGTGTGCATCGCGTCCTCCCTCTTCGGGTCCTCCACCGGGCCAGTGTTTAATCATTGTATTTACACTTGTATAACCCCATCCGTTTGCAATAAGCTTATCCCCGACAGATGTCTGAAAACCATCAACATATGCGCGCGCCATATCTGCAGTAAGCCGGGGATTTTCACCGAAAGTTCCGTTAACTCTGGCCCACCTGGGTTCTGTTGCAAGATCAATTTGTGGCGACAGCGCCGTTGCAATACCAAGTGCGCGATATTCCTTAGCTGCAATTTGTCCGAACTGTTTCACGACAGCAGGATCGAACGTAGCTGCCATACCTAATGATCCCGGCCACATTGATATTTGTCCGGCAGATCCGACATTGTATTCAACATCAGACGTTGAACGGTGTCTTGGATCAGAACTGTTATTTGCCGGAATACCAAAACCGATGCTTTCGCAAAGTGCCTGTACATTGTTATTCCATTTAGCTGCAACTTCTGGACTTTCCACCGAGGTAACCAGAACATGACGAAGATTATCCTTAGTGAGGAATTTAATCTGCTGATCGCTGAGGTCGTAAGATTTCGAACCACTTTCAGAGAATGATTTTCCCTTATAGGTACTTGACCCAAAACGTGTACTACCTGAAGGAATCGCCTGATGCGCACTGTAGAGCATTAATCCTGCAATTTGTTCAACTGTCATTTTAGAGGCCAGATCTTTTGCACGTTCTGCTGCACTAAGGCGCCAGTCTTCATAAATGTCAAGCTTACCGTTTTTATTCAGATCTTTGAATGCGAAACCTTTAACTGTTAATATTTTAACACCGCTGGTCGTATCATATCCTAGTGTCTGTCCATCTTTATTTGTAACGATCCTTCGTGAACCAGTTCCGGATTCACTCCAGTTTTTACAGCTGCTTAAAACCACGACAAAAGCCACAGCAACAAAGAGATGAGAGGAGATTTTCATTTTTTTCATATCAGGTAGGGTTAAAATTTATAAGTGATATTTTTTCCCCGTAGACTTTTCAGATTAACGCTGATGATAAAAATCAGATCTGCGTAAATCAGTGAGATCAGCGGGAAAGTATTAATTCTATAATCTTTCCCTGAGTTTTTTACCAGCTTCTTCGAAACCGGGTTTATTAAGCAGAGCAAACATGTTTTTCTTGTATGCTTCAACCCCTGGCTGGTCGAATGGATTGACATCGAGAATGTATCCGCTTAAAGCGCATGCCATCTCAAAGAAATAGATCAGTTGTCCGGTGTAAAACTCAGTTAATGCCGGAATTGTTATTGTTATTATAGGGACATTCCCATCATTATGAGCAAGAGTTGTTCCCAGTTCAGCATTGTGATTTACTTCGGAAAGCCTTTTACCAGCCAGATAATTCAGCTGATCAGAGTCATCTTTTTCAAGCGGGATAATAAGTGTTTTGACAGGATCTTTCACAGAGATCATTGTTTCAAATAGAATTCTCTGTCCATCCTGTATATATTGTCCCATTGAATGAAGATCAGTTGTAAGATCAACTGATGCAGGGAAAATCCCCTTGCCATCTTTTCCTTCACTCTCACCGTAGAGCTGTTTCCACCATTCGGAAAAAAAATGAAGTTTAGGAGTGAAGTCAACCATTATTTCAATAGGTTTGCCGTTCTGAAGGATAAGATTTCTTGCTGAAGCATAGAGGAGAGAAGGATTGGTTTCAGCATGTTTGTTATTCCTTGTAATCTCTTCCATTGATTTAGCCCCTTTAACCAGCAATCGTATATCTATTCCTGTTAAAGCTATTGGCAGAAGGCCAACAGGACTTAGAACTGAATAACGGCCACCGATATTGTCGGGTATGATAAATGTTTCATATCCATTGGTTTCAGCCAGGGATCTGAGAGCTCCTTTTTTCGCATCCGTGACGGCAATAATTCTTTCAGCGGCTGCCTGTTTACCAACTTTCTTTTCCAGATGATCCTTGAGTATTCTGAATGCTATTGCAGGTTCAGTTGTTGTTCCAGATTTTGAGATGACAACAATGGAATAATTTCTTCCATTCAATAGTTCAATGAGATCTGACAGGTAGTCTTCACAGATGTTCTGTCCTGCAAAAATCACATCGTGGTGTTTATTCTTTAATAGAGAGGAGAAAGAATGAGACAGAGCCTCAATTACAGCTCTTGAACCCAGGTAAGACCCTCCGATTCCGATAACGACTGTAGTATCAGAAAGAGACCTGAGTTGTTTTGCAGTTTTCTCTATCTTATCTAACTGAGGCACGATGTCATCTGGGAGTGAAAGCCATCCCAGAAAATCATTACCCGGGCCTGTTCCGGTATTCAGTGTATCTATGTGTCGCACAGATTTTTGGGCATATGCAACTATTTCTTCAAATGAGATAAATTTACCGGTGTTTTTCAGATTGATGCTTAAATTTTCTTTCATTTCATTATATTATAAGACCACAAAGTTAAGAAAAAAGCCGTCGGAAGGACTCCGGCGGCTTTTAATAATGTTGGGATATATATTGATAAGAAGTTATCTTCTGTGAATACCTCCCGCGCTTGAAGAATGAGCATCTATATATTTGGGATCGCCCTTATAATTAATATCTCCGGCGCTGGAAGCCCTGGCAGTTATTCTTTCAGATACATTTACATCAGCATCTCCTGCGCTTGACACAGAAATGTCTGCTTCTCTGGCCTTAAGCTCATAAGCATTAAAATCACCTGCACTGCTCAGGTCGGCTCTAAGGTAATCAGTTTCGCCTGTAAGCGTAATGTCTCCTGAACTGCTGATATCCACATCGATTTTTCTGGCAGTAACCTCAAGTTTGATATCTCCGGCGCTGCTTGCTGATAATTCAAGCCTGTCGCTGTTTATCGGGCTCTCCCCGAAAACATCTCCTGCACTCGTTGTTTTTACTGATTTTACCTCTTTCATTGTAACATAAACTCTCTTTCTTTCTGCATCACGGATATTATATTCACTGTATACATTGAGGACTCCATTTCGTACTTCTGTAAGAATATATTCGTGCAGATTCTCATCTGCTTCAACAGAAACACTCTCATTATTACCCTGTTTAAGATAAACGTCAATTCCTGAACTTACTTTTACACCGGTAAAAGAATCTGTTTTCCTCTCTTTTGTGACCACTTTCCCATGTCCTTCCACAGTTCTCCAATGCTGTCCCTGGATCTGGATGCATGAGGTGATGCTAAGAATGATGAATGCAATTGTTAACGATCTTAGGCTTTTCATACTTCTTTGTTATTAGTTTTTTATTCAGAACTGAAATAAAGACAGGAAGAATTTTGATTTGTTGCATACGGAGAAAAAATTATTGACATCTTTTTGCCGCAAGTCAGGAGGTGTTGAAAAAGTTGAAATCCATTAACCGCAAAGGTCGCAAAGGTTTTACGCAAAGGTCGCAAAGAACATAATAACAGTGTTTTAACTTTGCGCGCTTTGCGCCTACTTTGCGTACTCTGCGGTTAAAAAGGACTTTTTCAACAGCCTCGATGGCGGCCCTCGTTTTGCCTATACACAAACCCGAAAATAAAGGAGGCGGCCAGGGGGCGTTAGTGCCACTTGAATATTTTCAATCCAACTGAGAAAAACAGTGCCCCTATTGCGAGAAGGATAAAAATAGGAATTGCTACTTCGTGATATCCTGCTCCTTCATTGAATATACTCCTGATCCCATCTGTCAGCATAGTTAAAGGAAGGTTCCTGATAACCGGAAGACTCCAGTCGGGGAAATTCTGGTAACTGAAAAAAATTCCGGAAAGTACCATCATAGGAAATACTACAAAATTAATCAGGCCATTTCCCACCTCCGTATTTGAGGTATGTGACGAAACTAGCACGGCTATTCCGGCAAATGCTATATTCCCGGCCAGGAACATCAAAATGAGGGCTGAAATATTTCCCTGGATTGTCATTTTAAAAGCAAAAAGTGCGAAAAGAAATAGTACAAGTGATTCAATGAAGTTCATTGTTATCCTTACTGCAATTAATGCAATCAGGAAGTGGGATTTTTTCATGGGTGTTGCAACAAGTCTTCGTAAGAGCTTCTTCGATCTCTTTTCAATAATGCCATAACTTATCCCCCACATGCTGGACATCATCACACCCATAGCTATCAATCCGGGAACAAGAAAATCAATGTATCGGGTACCAGTCACAGTAAGCGGTTTTATTTCTGAGTTGCTCTGAACAGGCTGAACAGCTCCTTTTCCCACAATGGTACTGAGCTTAAGGTACGTTAGTTGTGCATCGGGATTCATTGGATCGAAATGGTATTCGACCGAATCGGTTTTCCCAAGCAGGAGAACATTAATTGTGCCTCTTTTTAAAAGTACAACAGCTTCATCCCATTTCATACTATAAAACAGAAAGACAGAGTTTCCCAGCTTATCGTCCTTTATTGTATATTTCCAGCGCCATGAATCTGATGCAGCTGAGATATTCTTCTCGCAATTATCCCGCAAGAAACCGGCAACTACAGAATTATCTGAACCCATAAGTGATCTTTCAGTTAAGCTGATGATAGCAACTTTCCGGATTACGTCTGCCTTTTTAGTAAATGCAAGTCCTAGTCCGAGAGACATCAGAATTGGGAAGAGTATACCCCAGAAAAGGACTCCAGGTTCCCTTATTATTTCACGGAAAAGAGCAGATATCAATTGCCATAGCTGTTTAAATCTGACCCATCTATTCATTTATTTTCCTTCCAGTTAGTGAAACAAACAGGTCATCAAGTGTTTTACGGCGGCACTCCATATGTTTGAGAGTAATATTCCTCGATTTCATAAAAGTCATAAAAGCAGGAAGTTCAGTTTCAAAATTGGTCAGTGTGACATATCCCTTTTCACGTGTTTCTCCATTATGAATAATGAATGGCAGATCAGAAGAATTCATTTCTTCTTCTCCAATGGCATTTTCGGCAGTAAATTCAACGACCTTTTCATGAGTATCCTCCTCAAGAAGTTGTTGCAAAGTGCCTTCTTTTAAAATTACGCCATTATCCATTATCACTATGTAGTCGCAAAGATTTTCTGCTTCCTCCATATAATGAGTAGTAAGGATCATCGAGGTTTCAGCTCTTGTCTTCAGACTTTTTAAAATTTCCCATATTTCGCGTCTGGCATTTGGATCGAGACCTGTTGTTGGTTCATCAAGAAGAAGGATTGCAGGATTGTTTAGCAGGGCAATTCCTATTGCGAGCCGTTGCCTTTGTCCTCCTGAAAGATTCACAACATAGGATTTTCTCTTTTCTTCAAGTCCTACAATATCAATAATTTCATTGACGCGTTCTTTTCCCATGTTAAAGAATCCTGCAAAAAGGAGCAATGTTTCTGAGACCCTGAGTTTATCAATAAAATGGGTTTCCTGGAGAGAAAGTCCTATGATCATATGGAGTTCATCTTCATTTCCCTTCCACTTTTTCCCCATTATTGTAATTTCTCCCTTATCGGGTTTTTGAATACCTTCGATCATCTCCACGAGAGTTGTTTTACCTGCTCCGTTAGGGCCAAGGAGAGCAACAAATTGACCCTTAGGGATATTAAGATCAATACCCTTTACAGCCTGGACAGTTTTGAAGGATTTCCAGACATTTTTTACCTCAATTACTGGATCTGATTGCATTTAAAAATATCTGGCGAAATTTAATTTTTTTTTGGATAGTATTTATTGAAGAGCTTATAATTCCTAACAATTTTGTCTTGTCCAATGTTCAGATTTTTTGTAACTTTAAAAAAAAATGAACTCAAATAAAACTATAATCCTGTTTTTATGTCTGGTGATATTATTTGGTTGCAAACCAGTGAAATCAGATAAAAACCAGGTTAAACAGGTTGCAGAATCAAAAAAAGATATATCCGGAAGTATTACTATCAGCGGGGCTTATGCTCTTTATCCACTGGTTCGAAAATGGAGTGATGATTTTATGAAGATACATCCTGCTGTTCAGATCGTTGTGACACAGGGTGGAACCGGGCTGGGTGTTGATGATCTGCTTGCAAAGAAGAGCCAGTTGGCAATGATCTCACGACCGCTTACCGATGAAGAGCAGACAGAAGGTATCTGGATTTTGCCTGTAGCTAAAGAAGGTGTTGCACCAATAGTGAATCAAAAAAATCCCTTTCTTAAAAGGATACTGGAACGGGGAATCACTCCTGAAAAACTGATCAGATTGTTTACCGGTGACAAACCAATGACATGGGGTGAACTTCTGGATACAACAGTAAAGGAAAGAGCTATTGTTTACTCAAGGGCAGACGAGTCGGGGGCAGCTGCAGTGTGGGCTGGTTTTCTGTGGAAGGAGAGCACTGACCTGAAGGGGATCAAAGTTACCGGAGATGAGGAAATGATAAAAAACATTCAGGGAAATCCCCTTGCTATTGGTTACTGCAACTTCTCATACGCATTTGATACAGTTACCGGTGACCGTATTAAAGATATACAGGTTATGCCAATTGATCTTGATTTTGATAAAACCATTGACAGGAAAGAGGTGCCATTTTCTAATATTAAGAAGGCACACCGGGGTCTCTGGCTAGGCTATTATCCGAAAAATCTTACCAGGGAGCTTACTTTTGGTTCAATAGGAAAGCCTACCGAAGGGGCGATTCTGGAGTTTCTGAATTATGCTCTTACGACTGGTCAGGCTGCGGTAGCGAGTTCTGGTTTCTGTGAATTAAATGATGTTTATATTAAAAATGCACTCAGCTTCCTGAAATAACTCTACTTAGTACCGAATAGCCTGTCGCCGGCATCACCAAGCCCCGGGACAATATATCCCTGTTCATTAAGCTTCTCATCGAGCCCGGCAAGATAGATCTGAACATCGGGATGATCTTTCTTTATGCGTTCCACTCCCTGTGGAGCACCCACAACACAGACAAGTTTTATGGTTTTTGCCCCGTGATCTTTCAATACCTGTATTGCACCTGTTGAACTGCCTCCGGTTGCGAGCATTGGATCAAGTACCATAACTACAGCATCTGAGATGTTAAGTGGGAATTTTGAATAATAGGTAATTGGTTTAAGCGTATTGTGATCGCGATACATACCAATATGTCCTATTCTGGCTGAGGGGATAAGGTTGGAGATACCGTCGACCATTCCCAGACCTGCCCGTAGAACCGGGACAAGAACCACGTCCATAGCGAGTTCCTGCGTTTTACATTTTGCCAGAGGAGTTTCAATTGTAATATCTCTCACAGGCAGATCACGGGTAATCTCATAGGCCATCAGTCCGGCAATCTCTTTGAGAGTTTCGCGAAACTCTTTAGTGTCGGTTTCTTTGCGACGTAACTGGGCAAGTTTATGTGTCAGCAGGGGGTGTTTGAGTACGTTAAGCATCAGCCAGTATGAATTTAGTGTGGGAAAGTCTCAAAGATAATTTAAATTTATTCTCTCAGGTTAAAACCAGTTTTGATATTATCTGATGATCAGATATTCCCACCAGGTTGCTCATAGAGTTATTTATCTGTTCTTTAAAATGATTGTGTTTAAAAGCTATATTTTCCCGGTAGCAATCTAATTCCTTAAAATTGCCATTGTTGAATTTACCTGATTCAAATATAGTTACCAGTTCTTTCATCGTATCCAGTAAGTAATAGTTGGATTCAGAAATTGTGTTTTTCACATTCCCGGCTATTAATTGAACCTCAGTTGTTATGTTAAAATAGCGGGAGAACACTGACAAATAATTCCTTGCCCATTTAGATATATTAGAAAGCCCATCTGAATCACTAAGCCAGTCTATTAAACATTCTTTGATAAAACCATAATAATGGTTCATCGATTCATCGAGAAAATTGTAATCATAGAAACCGGGTTTTCCCATTAATCTTCCCTCTTTTCTGAGTTCTTTTTCTATCGGCGTTGCAGCATAAGGCATCATTTTAAGGAATGTGATGGGTGCAATGCCATCACCACATAATTCCTTTAAGAAATCGAGATTGTCATTTACAGACATGAATGTTGAAGATGGTTGAAAAAGCATAAATCCATAATCAAAACCTATTTCAAGCTTTTTAAGAATGTTAATTCCTTCTATGCATTTTGTTACTGTCATGTGTTTATTCAACCTTGATAAACCAATGTCAGTCCCGTCTTCGATCCCTAAAAAAACCAGATATAGGCCATGGTCTTTCATCATGGAAAACCTGTTATAATTTACCTCGTCGGGCCGACAGTTTATTTTCCACATAATTTTATCAGTCAGCTTCTTGTGCTTTAGCTCTTTACAAAAAATATCAATCCAATCAGAGCTCTGCCCGATACTTACCGGAAAATCATCATCCTGAAACAGGAATACCGAACATTCCATTTCCCGATAAAGGAATTCCATCTCCTGAATCACCTTTTCAGGTTGTCTGATTCGTTTATAGGGTCCTGAAGACATCTGTGAATATTCTCTCAGATAGCAGAATGAACAATTATTGACACACCCTCTGCCTGCCAGAATAGTTGCAAATTTTTTTCCAAGTGCATATTCCCTCAGAGGTGACCTTCTCGGGATAGGAAATTTATCCAGGTCTGGTTCAACAGGTCGGAGAGGGTTAACGGTTATTTTAGCATTATATTTATAAGCAATTCCAGAGATGTTCTTCCAATCTGTTCCTATATAAATGCAATTTACCAGGTCAGGAAATGTATATTCTCCGTCAAATCTGACAACCGAATCGAGCGATGGAATGATCTTAAAAAGATCTTCATACTCTAAACTCGCATATTGCCCTCCCGCAGTGAAGTGACATTTAATTCCCTCATTTCTGAGATAGTTTATTAGCTCTGCAAACTCGTAGATATGATACTGAAATATCACCGAAAATCCCACTATTAATGGGTTTACACTATTTAGTCTTTTCAGTATCTCTTCTTTTTCCTGCCGGAAATCGATTAGGCATGATTCATATCCGGCTTCAGACAAAACAGAAGCCAGGTAACCAACTCCGAGGTTTTCAAAGTCCCTGAAAGCAATCAAAGCAACGGGTATCGCATTCATATTTATACTATTAAAACAGACAGGCTCGGTTCCAAAATAAATAAAACATAGAATGCATACATAATCAGAAGTGAAACACAGATGAATAATTATTTCAAAACTTCTAACAACTAGAGCTGATGGTATTTCTTTAAAATGTTGTGAATCTCAAAATACATTTTAACTTTTGCCAGTGCACATGTTTTTTCATAAATTTCCATTTCCTTGTTAATTTCCGCACTAATAGCCGGATTAATAGTGTTATAAGAGGAGACAAAATAATGCGGAGATGGATCCATTTGCCATTCGGGCTGTGGTAATTTCGTGTCTTTTGTCATAATTTTAAATCTTTAGGTTTAACATACTTGTTCTGGCCTGTCTGTTTAATATTTTTAAATATTTGAATGTTTTTTGATCAATGTTATGACTTCCGGAATATTTAATAATGGCTTCCATACCGGGTCGAGCTGCAGTAATTTTATTGAAAACAATGATGGATTATCGAGCAGATATTCAATATTAATAATTGCATTATCATAATCACCAACCATAATATATACCTGAGCCTGGTATATTTTCATCTGGCTTTCATCCATTTTATTTCGGATTGAAAGATCAACTGCCAGTTTCGCTTCTTCAATGGCTTTATCTTTTATTCCCTTTCCGGCAAGAGCAAACGCGATCATGCTATGGGTCCATGCATCTTTTCCAACCTTATTGGCTGCATTAAAAGTTACCAGAACCGAATCATAATAAGTTCCGGCGGTTTTCGGGTTATTTAACAAGTGATAAATCTTTGCATAACTCAGATATTTTTCAGTTTTGATTTTTAAATCTCGGGTAGCAGTTTGATCTGTTTCGAACAAAGCATCTTTTAGTTTTCCGTCATATAAGCAGAGCTCTGTACTGATATCATGCAATCTTTCTCCGGTATTTTTAGATGCAGATTCCAATACAACTCTGGCTTCTGAGGTGTTACCATTCTTTAAGATTAAAGCATCAATCATGTTAACATAAGGAGATCTCCATTTTGGCATTACTTCAATTGCTTTCTGATGATAGATCAAAGCTGAATCAAATTTATGCAGATACGTATATGACAAACCTATATTTGTCAGAAAAAGTGCAACCTGAGGATTCTGTCTTATTACCATGGATATCAGGCTTTGGGATTTTCCCCAGTCTCCCATCCTCCTGTAAACCATAGCCATATAAAAGAGAGGCTGATAATTTTCAGGATCTTTAGCAGAAGCCCGGCTAAAATGTACCAGAGCTTTCTGATAATCTATTTCGCAGTACAGGTAATAGAAGCCAAGTGCAATCTGAGCATCAATAAGCTCTTTGTCAATTTCAAGTGCTTTGTTTATGTCTTTGCGGCATATTTTGATACAGGTGGAGTCAAACTGTCCGGTATAATAACCCCACGATCTTGCAATTGCCCGGCGGGCATATGCAGCAGCAAAAAGAGAATCATATTTTATTGCGTTATCATAATCATTTATAGCTTTTCTGAATCCAGCTGAATCCATTATTATATTTCCAGTACTCGAGAGATTCCATGCATCATTTGAAATAACATTTGCAGAAATATATTTCAGATAAGCAATACTGTTTTTGGTAGGGTCATTAATTATTTGTTTCAGCTCTTCAGGTAATATTTCCGCATTACATCCTTTTGCAATATTCTGAGTAATGTTGCTGACAATAGCTGAAATTTCATTATTTACCCAAATGAATTCATTCGACCAGAGTTGTTTATTATGTTTTGCATCAGTTAGTCCGACCCAGATTAAGATTTTGTCTCCTTCCCGTCTTATACTGCCTTCAACAAGATAGCTTACATTCAGTTCTTTTCTTATTGTATTTAATGATTTTTTAGTATCACGGTATTGGTAAGTAGAAATGCTTGACCTTAAGGTTAGCCTTTTCACACTGTGAAGTTTCATCATCGCAAATTCAGTGAGGATATCTGCGTTGGAAATTAACTCTGCGTCATTAACTGAACATCTGAAAGGAAGAATTGCAACAGATTTTTTAGATTCAGTTATGTTTAAAAAATTATAAATCAGTATTGCAGCAGTTGCACAAAACAGAATCGATAAGAATAATATAATTCTGTTTTTTGTTTTTTTGCTGACTGTGAAAGAGGTTACATTCATCTCTTCTTCCACTTTTTCATTGATTCCTGCAACTGAATCCTTATGTCGGGTTATTTCTTTTTCCTTGATCGGTCCCGTATTTCTCAGACCATGAATAATTTCATCTGCCGCATTAGCTACCTTATTTATCTGGTCGCGGTAGTAAGTTTTATTCAAATTGTCCTGAGGATGATCTTCATTGGCACGGAGCGGACGGTTAACCCCGACAGATTTATAAACAAAATCAACTCCACGAAGTACACCACCGAGTAAAGATTCACAGAGTTTAATATCCGTTATATTCAACTCGTGAATACGTACAGGAAGAACCCTGCTTGCCACATTGCCATTGGGCAAATTTATTTTCAATCCGAATTGATCCAGAGATGCTGATTCAACAAATGCTTTAAACTCATGCTCCCAGGCAAATGATTTTGGGTCGCAGTAAGTCCTGGAAATAACCGGAATAAAAACAAGACATTTAAGTTTCTCCTTAAGCGAGGCATCAACATCGTGGGTTTCCAGGAGTCCATCATGCGGATTAATATCAAAATAAACGCTTACCTCCTCTTTAATTGTCGATTCGAGTTCGATCTTCAGAGCCTCAACAAATTCACTTACCCACCTGTCACCTTTATTG
>Ga0302271_10001973_pt1 | contig 18996 bp, 10 predicted proteins | sample III_Bog_N1_1_FD_198767 | JGI IMG/M metagenome (GOLD analysis project Ga0302271, IMG submission 198767) | Peat permafrost microbial communities from Stordalen Mire near Abisko, Sweden - III_Bog_N1_1 | ecosystem: Environmental > Terrestrial > Soil > Wetlands > Peat | place: Sweden: Abisko...
GTGAGAGCCTATTTAGGAAAAAAATAATAAAAAATGAAAAGTTATTTCAAACAATTCTAAGGGTTGGAAGTGCTTAAATTCTGTTAGTTTTGCATGTTTTATTCAAATATTTTGATATTTTCCTTATCATTGTTAGCCTCTACAATAATAAAAAGTCCTTCAACTTTTTTAATTTTATTATTTTTTTAGTATTTTTCTTTATGAGTAAAATCATATTTTAGCATTATTATGATTCCATATTATTGTAAAATTCCCTTCTTACCAAATGTGAATTCAGCAAGAGCTGCAGCATTAACATCAGTGTCAAATCCAATCTTGCTAACTGATCGTTAAGGGATCGCTTTGGCTACTCGCTGAACAATCGGGAAATCTTTCCATGCTAATTTAGGCGTTGTTGTGATTTATCCGTAGGATTAGGAAGTCTCATCCAGACAAATCGGCCCAAAACTAGCAATTCCAACTTTATCGACATTTTACTTTGAGAAAAATTCCTTTATTTCTTAGATATTTGTCTCTGGATCTGATGTCTGGATGGATTTCACCTAGCCTTCTATGATCTTGCAGGTTGTTTTCCCATCTGATTATGTTTCCTTTACGCCAATAGCTAGACGGATAGAAGTTCCTCCTAACTCTATGCAGGCATATTTTTCTTGCTGAGATACTTGAGGAATTTACCTAAAGCGGAAGTACTTATTACTGAAATGATAAGCAGACCCAATGAGAAGAGGGATGCCAAGAACGAAAGCTAAATCTTTTGCGTATTTATCTGTGATCATTTGATGATTTGAAAATTGGAAATTGAGATAATATTTATGACAAGCAGAAACACAAAAATATATGAAAAAAAGGGTAATTTACTCGAACTAATTTGTAGAGGATTTATTCCGTCGAATTTATCTAAGCAAACTGCCACTTGCACATACAAAACATAATTAGTTATCTTTCTGGGTTAAGCTTAAGCATCCTGACCTATTAATAGTTATATAAAAGATAGAATATTATTTGAAAACAAAACACATTGAGATTCCTATCAGAAAAAAACTTTTTCTTCCTTTTAACATTTATCTACAAAAAACAACAATAAATCATCGCTTATGTTGTGACGAAAAATGTTCAAATCCCAAAAGGACATCCAGAGGGGTCATAAGAAATATCAAAAAAGTGAATTTATTTGATTAGTCTCAATGTTGTTTTTAATGAAGGAATTTTAATTGAATATCTTTTTAAAAATCCTATTTTGATTTCTAATTGATCAGTTCCTCTCTTTTGATCCCTTTCATTTGTAATTCAAGACACTAATTTCTCCTGCGACTGCATTTCAGTTTACTTCGATTATTTTTTGTTGTTCAGTTATGCTGCTTACTTAAAGAGAGAGAACATAAATAAGGATTTTAATAGATAATTTCTTAATTCTATTTAGGGTTTATTCGTTTTGATTATTTTACATAAGCACAATATTTTTGTAAATTTAAGGAAGAAATTTATTTCATTTTTTGTAAAAAAGCTATGCTGAAGAAGGATCGATTCAAATTATCATTCAACTTAATAATGTCTTAGAATGCAATGTATTCATATCCCAGCTAAGTCACTTTCAATAAAAATATACCAACCTACACATTTAGAGTTTACTTCTTTTTGAATTTTACATAGCGTCAACTTGAAAGAAATTTATGTTACTGATTTTATTATTTAATTTAAGAAATTTCTTATTTTTTTAAGTTAGATTGGGGGAGAATTCGCTTAACTCGAACGAAAGAGGAAAAAACAACTGTGTACTACAAAGATTGCTTGATCAGAGGGAGACAATTCAGTTTAGAAAGGCTTTTTTAATCTTGGAAAACCCAGCTTTGGGAGATTCCCTTTTTGGAATACCTTTAATATTTAAGTGTAAATGATAGAAACAAAACATAATTGAAATATGTTAATATCTCATATCACCTCTATAATATTAGCATCAATCCCTCCTTGAAGTAGTAATCTCACTAAATACTATCAAACGAATAAGAACAAAAAAATCAATAATGAGTGTAATAAAAGATTTTCATAATAGCAATGGAGTTTTACTAGGTGGAAAAACAACCCACAATTTCAACGGGCGGCATACCAAAAGTATCAGCGCTCTCCCTTCGAACTTTTCACAGAATCTAATCGTTGAAGGGAACAATAATATTTTTAATCATGATGGGAGGAAGCACATTCACAGCCATCGCTTATCTGAACTAATGATGCAAGACTCCATAGGCAATTAATCTCTAACGCACAAGGCAATGAAGTATGCTTAATCTAAGCCTCAACTGAGCAGGTAATTATTGGATTTATATCCCCTTATGAAGGCTCAGAACTTCAGTGATTCGTTTTCTCCTACATGCTTGAAATTTAAAGGATAACAATCTTCTGACTAGTATCCTGTTCATTAGCAATAGTCCTCAACGTGTAATCTGATCAATAAAAATGTATAAACTCGCGTTTCTTCAGGTACTAAATTACTGAATAAGTCAATTAAGCCTGTCACTAACGCAACTACTACCTTTGAGAGTTCAAATGGATATTTCAAAAGATATTTAAAACCAAGCCCTTTAAAGCTGCTAGGAGAAATCAAATCGTGTGGAGATTTGCTTGAAAATTGCACTAAGAACAGTAAGAATCCAGCGTAATTTAGGTAAACTTCAAATGTTGAAAAAATAAAGTAATTATTAGAAGATGAATAGATGAATTATGATAGCAATGTCTCCTTCGCTGTTTCAGCACTCCAATAACTAAATCCTATTCCCTCTTGCTAATTGCTATCTACTGAAGTAAGCTATTGATTTATTAAACTAAGATCATATTACAAGTTTGTCTTTTACTTCTCTATTCTTTTTTATTTTTCGAACTAGAATGAAATTGACTAAGATCTTGCTGATGACTCAATGAATGATATTCAAGGTATTCAAGGGTTTTGTCAGTTATCTCTCTCTATTAATATTGTTTTATAAATTGGATTCTATTTACCAATAATTATATGATTTTTGACATTTATTAGAACTTCAACTAAGTGGATTCAAATTAATGAAAGAATAAGAAGTAGGTATCTCACCTTCAACGAAGATCAACAACTACTAGTATCTTAAGCACGATATTATAACTTAACATACCTTTGCAAGAAATAACCTTTCAAAACTCTTAGACGTTCCTATGCCTCGTTCAACTTAAAACATTCATTAAATTAATACTAATCAGAACTAAAACTATTCAACTAATTCTAAGCCTGCAGAGCAAGAATGCATTGAAGAAAGGGAGCTTTAGTAGAACCCGCAGCATTAATTATAAAATCTCTCCAAAGAATATTTCACTTCTTCTCGAAAACATAGCTTAAAATCCACACCTTTCTCGCCTGCTAAAAAGCTAACCAAACCATATCCTTCTAGGAATATTTTTAATAAAAACTACGATGATCGAGGTTTCTAAGCGCATTGCGATTATTAATTATCAGCTCCTATCCTGCCTCCTTACAATAGCCCATCAAAACGAGTAGTTTCATCGCTTCTTAATTACTTTCCAAATGCTAATGATCAATAGTAGCAACCATCGAAGAATGCTGCTGTTTCTTCTTAGCCTGTCAAAGCATTATTCAAAAAACCTTCAACACTACAGCAGGTTACAGCCTCAAATGATTTCCAAAGAAACCGCAGATACACTAAACATCATTCACAAACTGCTTTTAATCCAAAAGATTACATTGCTATTTCATGAAATTATTTAGGATTTTGACAAACTATTATTGATTAAGGGTAATATAAATATAAAACAAATACACATCACAGATAGATAATCTTGATTTAAGAGTGTTTTTTTGCATAAAATGTCTTAGATGTGTGTGTGTGCGAGAGTGTCTTGTTTGTTTAACAGCAAAATAGGAATTCTAAAAATATTTGGTATATTATTTCTTTTCTCATAAGCCATCCTCTCCATAATTAGCTCTATGCTAGCCAAGAAACTACTATTGATTATTTGAATAATTTGAGTTGTCCAATATATTAAAATTCTGCATTTGATTATTCTACTGGAATATGTTCTAATTCATGTAAGGATTGTTGAAATTTTGTTGAAGGTTCTATTGACGAGGATGTGCTTCTCTTCTATTATCAGCAACAGCAGGAGGAGGAGGAGGAACATCTACATTATTCTGATACTTGTTTTGTCCTTTTCCTTGTTGCTAATATTGTTATTGCGGTTATTAATGCTAAGCTATTCCAATCCCAGCAAGAAAGTTACTGCTCTTAGCCATCCAAGAATTGTTATTATTGTTGGTTCTTGTTTGTTTTTATTAGTCTGTATGTTATGTTCTCAACACTGGAATAGGAATCGGACTTGTCCTTCTCCCAATATCAATCCATCCATAAGTTGTACAGAATACCAAACATCGACATATTTCATGGCATGTACAGCTAATCAGAAAAACAAATAACAAAATCAAATCTTATTTAAGAAACAAAACGAAGTTAAAAATGCATGGTTAGATTCTTCTTATCTTTCTCTCTTTTTGGTTTATTCTTACGTTCCTTCCTTACATCCGGAGACAAGAATACTAAAAATGAAGAGAGTACCAGTCACAATGAGGTAAATATCCATGCAGATTAGATTCATCATCATAATATGCTTCATAAACCCATCATTTGCTAAGAAACACAAACTCGTCGCTGACTCATTTGCATAGGCGTTATGACCAACAGCAACCCACGCAAAGAAGAAAATGAACGCAAGAAGATAGAAACATGAAAAAAAATCAGATAAAATCACTTTCGCAAGTCGCTACAATGCGCTGCTATCTTCTGCTTCCTATTATTCAATTTATTGTTGTTCGGAATATTTTTTGCCATATCTCAAGACAAGATATGAGCAAAAGAAGAAATTAAGCAAGTTACAAGAACCTAAAAAAAGAACGAAGGAATAGAAGATCAAATTAAAGAAAGTCTGAGAATAATAAGTAATTAAATTCAAACTAACTGAAAAAAACAAATAATTCTCATTCGAGGAGGAAATATTTGCAATTTTTCACTTGAAAGGTTCATCTATTTTGCAGTTTAAATAAAGCTATTTCAACTTATAATTTATTGGGAGATAACAGGGAGAGAAAAAGGTTCAAGTATAACAGATTTTCCCCTTTTTAATGTTTAGTTTAGTATTCATGATATTACCTTGTACGATGAAGGACGTTTTAGTCATGCTCTGAGAGCACACATAGTCATATGTCTTAATCACAGCGATGAGCATCAATAGCGAAGGAAGAATTGTCAGAAACGAAGACATAAATGCACAAAATGAATAAGGTCTCTAGAATTTGCTTTGGATGCATTACGAGAGATACTCAAAGCATTTGCAATTCCAGAAAGCGTTGCAGCAGTCTGAGCAGCAACTACTTATGCACTCGCATGTTTTTTTTGGGCACCAGCATATTGCTCTGCAGCAACTCTCGATTTTCTTCTTAATCCAGGTGCAGGTGTTGGAGCAGCAATTGCAAACACCAACGCACATCGATGTTTAGTTAACAAAGAGATTCTTCTAATTTGTTTATAATAAAAGTATTTTTGATTATTTCGTTGGGGAACTAGAGGGTATTTATTCTTCAGTCAATAATTAATTTAGAATGAATAAGACTAGTTGTTTTTGTCCACACAAATGCTCAGTTCAAGTTGTTGAAAAAGCCCATTCTATCCCTCTAACATGAAATTTTCTAACACAATTGTTTGCTTAGGGGATTCTGCAGATTGAATTGTGGTTTTTTCTAAAATGAAATCATAACTACAAAAACAAATTTAACTTAAAAATACAACAAACACTACCAATGCGTTCCATCGTAATATGTTTTTTGAGTCAATTAAATTCGATGAGTTCTTCCTCTTTTTACTAATCGTCATAAGCCTTGCTAATTCTTTTGATTGAAAATTATTGTTGTTAACACTGCTAATCAAACTGAGCCTCCTACTTTTACAAGCTAATTTAGCTCTTCGACGCTTTGGTAGTTTACTTTTCTTCAACGATTTAAGGAGCTTTTAGCTATTTTTCGATCAATGAAATTCTCCTCGAATTCATTTAATCTTATTACTCTTAATTTTACTCACAGTCGTTTCTGCATTTACCTTCATTTTCACCATCCTTATGGTGGGTATCTGATTAAATTAGTACTTTTGAATTATTATTATTTCTTTCCTTACACTCGTTGACATTATTATTATTATTAGAGCCATCTTTCTCAATGCAATTTCTGTTGCTCTCGATATTCATTTCACTCATCCATTTACCCATATTTCCTTAATTTTCTCCTTCTTCCCCTAGTAAACTCTAGTAAATATGCCTATCAATATGATTAAGTTTCTTTAGATCTTTATTTATTCCTATTTTTCTGCGAATCTATACAAGAAATCTTTATAATAACTCTTCTTATTTTTCTTCGTTTTCCTCGATGGAATCCATTTCATAGAGATGGCATTTGTAGTCTTCATGTAAATTTTTCGATTCTACAGTTGAGCTGTCTCTCCTATCAGAGTTATTTCTATCCTAAACAATGGGTAATTTCCTTTCAGAATCCTATCCTTAACTTATACTTACACTTTTCATTTTCTCTTAAATTTCTCCAATATAAGTTTCTATATTCTCTTCCTTTTTTATTTCATCCTAGCAGTGTCGTACACTGATAATCGAGGAGTCCTCTAATTCAATATTGTCACCCGTATTTTTTGAAAGCTAAATCTTATTATTTTATCCATTAAACAACAAAGGATTCCCTGAAACTATCTTATTATCCTTCAAGCTATTTTCTTGCTAATCCTAGCTAGTTATTTATTCCGATGTTCCACCAAAGTCAGTTTATCTCTTGATCGTTGGAAATAATTGATAAAACTTAGAATTCTAATGATTATTATTATCTACACAATCATTATTCTTCGTTGATTAAGAAGTTGCTTGCTTTTCTTCTAAATCCTAATCTTAGTTGTTTGCTGGTTGCATAAGAGATATCTAAGGATATTATTCATTTCGACTATTCTAACCAGACAAAAAGCACCCATTATTACTCACTGGTGATAGGAAATCCTATTTCGCAAAGTCTCCTGGAGATTCAGACATAACAACAATGTCTTTTGCTTGCAAGCATTCTTGCAAATTATTGTTGTTTTGGTTTGCATTTTCAAAAACGATGATTTCCGGCTGATTTAAATTTTCTTCAGAGAAAATTTCTGATCCACAGAACTGCATCGCTGCATACTGCTCCTTTGTCAACATCAGCTTGACTGACATCTTCAGTTTTATAAGATCCTTGTAGACTTCATATATATTGATACGCTTCACTGATTAGCTGAGTAACCGCTAATAGACTATCGAATCAGTACCTTTTTCTCTTAAATCAATCTCTGGTGGATTCCCGATAAGCTAAGAGAAAAATATCTTAAATCGCTAAAAGCAACTCATCTCAAAATACTATCTACTTTCCTCTGAAAAATTCGTATCATTAATCTTCCTTTGCAACTGAGCAATCGCATGCGATTTATCAACTGAACCTTGATTCGAGCAACTAAGGTTCTCTTTTCCATCAATTGATTTTTAGAATTACGATTATTATTATTATTATCTTTTCTCTCTTTTGCCAACAAGTTTTAAAGCTGTTTTCTTGTAATATTCCTTCAATAAAATGCTGTTCATATCCTCCACAATGTGACTCTCAGCAAGCAACTTCGCTAGGATTCCAATTGTCAGGAGTGAATTGAAAATGCTCATGAACTACGCTAGCACTTCAGTAATCATAGCATGCTGCACAACAATGATATTTCTAACTTAGTTAATCTCAAACACAATGTATCCAAATCCATCGATACCCATCCTTTCGTAGATCTTTTCCCTAGAAAAAAATGTATCGATTCTCTTGAAATCAAAGATATCTTCACTATCTTTTGATGCCTAAATCAATAGTCCTTCAGTCACTGTTGTTGTCGCTTTGATAAGACTGATTCGTGTGTACACAACAGAGTTTAAATCAAAATAGAAGTATTCGGACTTGTATCCGTTTTTATATGATCTCGTAGTAGGACTGTATTATCGAATTTTCGTGTAGATTTAAAAATAATTCGAAGACTACAAGATTGTGTCATTGATTTCGTCTTGTGACGCACAATTAAGTTCGATTAATGGATCGCAGAAATGAATCGACAATGCATAGTCACTTGAGATTTTGTTTATTGGCTCGAGGAAAATGTTTTTTTCTTTCACTGTAGCTGCATCCATGCAGATAAACCCTGCAAACTTAGGGTCTGCACATTCTATTAATGGAACGACAACAGCTGTGCAAGTGCCGTCAGATGTGTAGGTCTCATAATACACTGTGTAAGTCAGGTAATTTTTACCAATTCTCTTTTCGTATTGCTTGAGGGGCTCACCTTAGATGAGCATCTCAAAGATAAAGAAACTCTCATCGATTTCTATTTCGATTCTGTCATTTTCAATAGAGATGCTCGAGTTGATTTTTGGCTCGACTTTATCAGTCAAATACATGTTAATGAGATAATAGAAATACACAATCGAAATGAGAATAATGCTCAATGAGAGCGCGCCACCTATAAAAGTACTTTTATTCTTCTTATCGCCGACAAAAAACACAAATGGCTTCGAAAACAAATCCAAATCCTTGACGAGTGCCTTCATGATTAAATAACCTTCAGTATTTTATGAGCTATTTTCAGTTGTTTTACTCTTCTGCTTTGATTGCTTGATTTTACTTTATTTTTATGTTTTAATTTTGTGCAATCATTTGTTACCCCCAGTAGTTTAAAACAACAAAAAGAGGAAAAGCATTCTTTAACATGTTAGTTCATTTCATTCAAACTATTTTAATCTTGACCATAAGAAAGACCAGACATTCGCTTTCTATAATTGCATAGGGTTTTTTTAAGAAAATTTAATAATAATACTTTACTTCTCCACAGAAGGATTCTTGCCTTGAAACAATCCTTTATGTGATTTATCGTTTTATCAAAATAAAAACCCTATTTATCCCTCCTCCCCTCCCCTCCTTAACGAACAAAATAACCATGCGTAACTTTAAGAAAGCAGCCTATTAAAGCATTTGATTTGATTATTTTTATTTTTGTATTTTTTGAAATAAACTAATAATAAAGCTTTATGGGCAGAATCTTATTAAATTTCAAAAGACGTAATAGACTACAGTTTTTCTATCCATCTGAAGAAAAACACCCAGTAAAATTACTTTATTTATGGATTTATATGTTTTTTTATCAAAACAAGATATTATTGATCCATATCAATCATATTTTTAAAATCCCCTTAAAAACAATCAATATTATAATAATACTTATTGATATTCATATTTTTCAATTATTTCAATTTATTTGTTATTTGCTTATCAGTTGTGTTTAAAACAACAAAAATCAATACGAATCGAATCCAGCCATGAAAGCGAAAAGTCATTTACAAAAATTTATTAAAAAATAATAATCAAAAGAGAGAGAGATATCATTAGCCTTTTTTGTTTGTTATTCTCTCTTCTCAGTATTTTCTTATTGGTGAAGCTAATCTATTGTAGTTTTATCTCCAATGATTTGCATCAAGATCTTTTCTAATAAGTGTACTTTGAAGCTATCCAAGTTCCCCTCTAAGAGCATTTGTCTGATGATTAGCTTATCTAAGGTATGTGTCTACATTGCTTTGATGGAATTATTCATTTGCTTGTAATTCTAATAATTTAGATTTTTCAATTTGTAGAGCTCTTTGTCTTTATAACTCAGCTTCATACGCTAATCTCTCTTGCTGCTATCTATCCCTAGCAATTTCACTTCCAGTCCTTTATGCTCTTCTTGCAAGTTCCTCTGCTTCTCTGTCTTTCAGCTAGATCACTCCACAGAGACTATCCCTTTCTCTTTACTTCTATATTCTCTCCAAGGATTGTACTCTAGCTAAATCACTCAGCTATGCTGATGTAAGATTACGCTCTGCATTATATTGGATGTCTTTCTCTCGTGATACTCTCTATGTCTAATTCCTCCAATAACTTGCTTCTCCCTGAAGAAAAATAATAAATTTTAATAAAATGCTCTTTAATCTAATAAACCTCAATCCATTAATATTCTTACCTGCGCTTGATTAGCTTAATTCTCGCAGCTCACGAGTTTCAAGCAGAACTGATTTGCATCTCTTCTGTTTCTCTCCGCTTCTTCTCGTTTTTAATCAATCACATTCCTTAGAGCTTAAATTTAATTCCCGACTCTACGCTTCTCGTTATCGTGGTCTCTTCTGATCCTCTCAAGTGACCTAGAATTCAAATTATCCCTCTGATTTATAACGCTCTAGAATATTCTCTCACTGTCTTGTTATTTCCGAACCAACACATCGATTTAAGCTAATAACTAAGTTCTCTCTCCTTCAAGTGCTTTTTTTTCAATTTGAGTCACAGCAGACTCCTTTTGAACTTGATTCAGACTCGCAGATCGTACTACTACAGCCTCGTTTAGGCTACCAATTTAACCTTCAAGCAATCTCTATTTTTTCACAGAAACGGAAAAATTAATATTTTTTCAAAATGCCAAGAAGGTGAATAACTGTTTCTTGTTTGTTTATTACTTTTTCTCTGAGTGTCTCTTCAATTGTCTGCTGAATGAACGCATCTCTCGTTGTCACTGCCCTTTGAATATCCGATTCTCTAATAATTTCTGCTTCTTCAGCTTTAGCTCTCCATGCTCTTGATTCTGCTTCTGCATTATTTGATTCTTCTTCTGCAACAGCTAAATCACTACTGAGATCTTGATATTTTCTTTTTAAATTTTCCGTCTCCGCAGCTCGACTAGCAGCAATTTTCTGCCTAGCTTCAATATCTCCCTCTAAGTTAAGTTACTCTTCATAAATTGTTTTTCTCGCAGAGTCTTAAGCTGCTTGATAAATTCTCAACTTCTCATCGTAAGCAGCTTTTCTGCTTTCTTCGGCCTAACGTTAAGGAAAACACCCCAAAAAACAGTTAGATATTAGCAAAAAACTAAATTATTTCCTAGAAATAACTCATCCGAATATTGATTTTCTCTTTTTGCGTTACGGATATTGCCTTCTGTTCAAGGGTCAGAAGTTCAGTCTTGAGTAGAGTTTCTTTTTCTAGAAGTGCATTTTCAGCTTATTTCTATTTAGCAAACTCATTTTGAACTTCTAATTTCTCTCTTCGAATCCTCTCGTTCTCCAGACGCTTTTCCTCAAGCAGATCTTTGAACTATTCTGCTTAACTTTACGCTTTTCTTGCTTCCAAACTCTATTTCTCGAGTTAATTTCTAAGAATCGTTAGTTTCTCAATTTCTCTGAGTTTTTCAGCATAATCTCCTTTTAATCGTTAAATTCTTATCTCATAATCCTATACAACTTCCTTCTTACTTGTAGTCTCTTAGTTAATAAGCTCAAGTTTACTGTAATTTACTTTGATTATGTTACTCTCTTCAATCTTCGCAGCTAGCAATCCTCTCAATCTTTCAGTTTCAAGTCTAAGTGCTTCATTTTGAGAATCCACCAGTTATCTAACTTACTCAACCTATCCTTCTCCATTGCTATCAGCCTCCACTAGTCTCTAAACTCTCGAAGTATCGCCTAGATTGCCTTTACTCTTCCAGAACTATATTTCTCTTATCAATGAAATGTTCTCAGTTTCAAGATAACTTCTCTTGCTGTCAGCATCCTACCATCTGTTCTTCCATCCTTCAATCTGAACTAACAAAAACAAAACAAACAAATTCATATATTTTGGCATTCTAAAATCACAATCTCAACTGAAGTTTATCAAAATAGAGCTGATTTATGGTACCTGCATATTTCGCTTCTAAGGATGATTAAATGTCAATGATTTAACTGTCCTATCCATATTTCGATCCACTCAATCTCTCAGATTCATTATTCCCTAATCTCTTTCCTGAGCTTCTCCCTGGAGTTCGATTAGGACTGATATCACTAGATAAACTAGGATTGAATTTAGTTGGTGTAAATCCTGATGTGCGGCTTGTCATTTCAGTTGTTGATTGTGAGTAATCGATTTTTTCAACTGTCTACCTAAATTAGTGGATATTTTTGCGAATTGTTTCTAATTTTTATCTTGCATTTCAATTGAAAAGGCGCAAGAACTTTTCAGATTTGTTTTTGTATTTTTTACCAGATTAACCGTCTCTTCTTAAGAAAATAGAAATAAATTTTATTTATTTGTTTAGCTTATCCAGCAAATGAAGTATCTAATTGTTTCTCTTTTTTGTCCATATTAAGAACCTCCAATTGTTTGCAAAGAAAGAACCATGATTTTAATAAGAAAAATGTTGTTAACTTGAATTCAAAATTGAGTTTAGTAAAATATCAATTGCTTTATCCACAATTTTAAGTTATTCCCATTGAATTCTTGGGTTGAATAAGAAAAGTATGTATTAAATGGCAAAATCCCTACTATTTTCACAAAAATTGATTAATAAGAACAATTAAAACTCTAACAAGAACTCTTTTATCAACCTAGTATTGCTGCAAATACTAAACTTGGAATATTTTTCTTTCTTCAAAATACCCATTTTTTTGTAAGTTGTCAAAGCAAATATCATAATACAATTGGATTGAAAAGTGTTTAATAAGTTCTTGAATAATTTAAGTCATAGAACTCTCTAAATATCCTTTATTTCTGCTGAAAAAAACTCATAGAAAGCCCTAAAACTAAGAGCAAAATAATTAAAAACATCAATTGATTATTCTCAGAGCTCGTCGCGGGAAAACGAGCTTGGAATTGTGAATTACAAGGGTAATAACACTTTAGATACATTTCATAAAAAAAATAGAGAGAGAGAGAGAAATTAAGAGATTTTTAAAATGTCAGAAAACACTACATACTCCTTGTTGAAAGTCAGCGAGAGGATTGTAAGCTAATTGGAGACTCCATTGCCTTAGCAGAATTCCACCCAAAACAACGAACAAGCAAAAGATGCGTAGTTTTTGTTAAAAATCTTGGATTTTATACACTTGAAAAAATACTATTGTGTGTTTTGTTTTGGAAAGATGTGAAAAGATTCTTGTCGCGTTTAACTAAATAGATCAGCTAGCAGGCAGCTTGTTAAAAACCATATCGTATTTGCAGAATGATTCCTATTATGAGTAGTAACTTCAGGTATGCAGGATAATAATAGTCTTATGAATTTATCTGGATTTATTAGATTAGAAATTCATGAAAAAACTGATGGTTTTTTTCAAAATGTCAAAGGAGAACTCCTAACAAAAAAACAAATTTGATCACAATTCTGTTTGTTTTTTATTCGTTGTAGGTGATGGAAGAAAGCGTCAAAACAAGTCAAAGAATGACATATGCCGATGAAGCTTTGTTAGGATAAACTGTCTTCAAAATATCAAACGAGTGGAATAATTGCTAGACAAATCTAGAGAACGTGCATCTATAATTTGGACGATAAGGGGATACTGTCTTGAATATGTTCGATAAAGAATTTCTGAATATCGATTGTAAGATTAATAATGTATCAGATGAAATGGCACATTGGAGGGTTTTAGTGTTGACTCATTAAAATCGAGAAAGAAGAAAAAGCAGAAAATAAAAGCGAATTTGTCTGTTGAATGTGTTGAAGAAGGGGAATACAAATATTTTTGAATATTGATTGTTTAAGTGAAAGAACGAATCCGAAACAAACAGAATTTGATGAGGAGAACGCTACTTAGAATGAAATCGCCATACAAGATGGAAAGAATGAAGTAATATTTGGAGTTTTAGAATAAATTAGAAAAAGAATGAGAGAGAAAGAGAGTTAAGTATCAAACAAATATTTTTATTCGTGTAGGGTTCAAGAAGGTAAATGTTTGGTTCGGACAGAGATCTATCAGATTTCATATGATCTTATCTACGATCAAGAAACTGACTGGTTTTTCTGGCGTCTTGCACGACCTAAAGATATTGAAATCCTCGATCATGGAATCTCATTCCTCTAGAATTTCCTCGTAGATGCTTTTATGATAACTTTAAACAATATTCCCCAACTATTTTACTTTTCTTTTGTAGAATGACGATAGTTTAAAGACTATCAAGAAGAAACTGGATGAACTGAATAAGATTATCAAGGAAAACAGGAAGATATTGCAGATTGAAACTTCATCGAAAGTTCTAAAAGATAAAATCAAATTAGACCATGAAATGGATGAAGAACTGTCAGAGCAACTCAAACAAGAAAACAGAGAGTTTTAACTTAAGCAATACAAGCAAGATCTCAGTGAAGCCTACGTGTTTTGTTTCGTTGACTAATGCATTCGAAGTGCATACTCTGATTACATTCTTGAAATGCTAGAACAAGATAAAAACAAAAACAAAGAAACGCTAAAGAGAATCTTTGGATCGTAGATAACATACTGCTAAATCAATGCTGATGTACGCAACGGCGTTAAGCAAAATAGAATGCTCATTCGATTTCAACCTTAAAGTGACATGCTACAAGCTGTACTCCGATAAGAATCGAACAAAAAGAACACGCAGATCTACATAGGACACATAATATTTACTCCCGAGCAATATCAGCTATTCATCCTTGGATAGATTAAACTTGATTTCTATGCCAAGCAATAAACAAACACCAGCAGTGTCAAACTCCAGGAGATTATTGAAAATCTTCGAGTTCTTCGAGATAACAATACGGCTAAGCCTATTCAGCAGCTGCAAATCGAGGCCATAGAAAATAATCTATTACTGAAATATAATTTCTCCTTAACACCGTTTGACTAAATCTACATAAAAACGGATATTACTATTAGTCAAATCGATTCCACTCTACTCACACCTTTTCTGAATCTTGAAGAGCGCTCTCATTCTTCAATGGACTCTTTGTTCTTGATAAAAAAACTGCCTTGTAATTAATCTTTAAAAGCAAAATATATTTTTCGTTATTTGTAATTCTTTTTTGTTTCTTTTTTAAGCCATAAAACTAGAAGAAGATGCTAAAGGCAAGCCATCTACTGAAACAGGTAGCTTCTTGAAAGTCGTAATTGGTGATAAAATAGGTGTAGAGATAATCATGCAGCAGTACATCGTCATAATGTTGCAGCAGTTTTTCATTACGAACTTCAACAACAGCGAGCTCCGAAATCTTGATTCCGAAGCGGTAATCCCAGAAATGAAAGACATCAGGAATCAGCAGCAAGAGTAATAGCCTTCAGATCAGGTAGTAACTCTGCTGATAAGACAAAGAAGAGATCTCAGTATCCACGAAAAGCAAATCATCATAGAAAGCATCAAATCGCATATAAATTTATGCAAATCAGTGATTGATCTACAAAACCATAGAATTATCAAGAACATCCCATATCAAGTCTTAATATGCTTGCACATCCCAAGCAGTAACTTTGTCAGCAGTAGCAGCAGCAATCATATGATGAGCTTAAACTAAGGAAATGACATCTCAGATGAATGCGCAATTTACTACATTCTAGTACCGTACTTCACTGATTGCCAGCATTACTTCGTGTACTAGAATGTCACAGGTGATCTTTTCACACTCGACTCAGCCAGAGAGAAATATCTTGTAAAATAAATATCCTTCCCTAGAAGAACTGTCGTAGCATTCTATCTTCCCTTGGATAACATATTTTTTGTTTGTTTTTTTTCTCTTCCCTAGGATGTGCTGATTCATAACTTGAAAGAGAACGAACATATCATCAGAAGTAAACACAACAAATATTTCATTATTTTCCTTTCAATTCTGTGAATGTTTTTCAGAAATATCCTTTTTGAAAATCACTTTCAAACCTTATTTTTAATTCTAATTTCCCCCCTATTCCTTCAGACATGGTGCATGCAGGATACATCGCATAGCGGATTCAATTAACTATCTTCCAAACACAATTCAAAGCTATCCTAGATAAGCCAGACATCCCTAACAACTCTGATTTCAGTGCAGCCACTATTGAGTGTAAATTAAAAGATGATCTCAACACTGAGAAAGTCAATGTCGCCATAACTGTAAATTGTGAATAACTCACAACAACGTTTTCGTATAATTTCGGCAGTACGGATGCTGTGCTGCAAGCTTTTCCTAATCCGAATGAACTCTTTGTGCCATCAAACACAGCAGAAGTATTCAAATAATTCTTCATGAATTTAGATTAGAATATCAAAGCGAATTTAGCTAGCATATATCAGCGGTATTATTATCTTAGTGATGACAGAACGTAACAGATAAGGGATTTCTTTAAGATCAGTGCTGTGAATAATAATAATAATGTAGATGGATGGTTTACACCGAATAGATTGGTTATTCGCCCAGATAGTGTTGTTTAGATTTAGAGATAGAATCAAAATGTTGTTGTAAATCGAAACAATAATACTAATAGTGCTGCTGGGTAAGTAGCTAATATCAATGGTGTTAGTGCAAATGGGAATGCTAGCAGTAGTAGCAACTCCAATGCTAGTTAGAATATTTAATAGAGGTAACCTAATGGAATGTAATAGAATCATAATACATCTGCGCCATTTTAACTTACTTCTGCTGCGTAAACACAACCATAATAATAACAACAACTGCAACAGCAGCAGTAATTCAATCCTAACAACAGAATGCCACTGCAGTAGCAACAATAGCAGTAATAGTCTTCAAATGGTGGATAAACTTAGCCTGCACAAAGACAGCAGTAGTAACAGTAGATACCAGGATCAGCATCATAATAATAATAGTAATAGCAGAATAAGGTACTCCCTTATTAACCATTTGAATAGCAGTAGGAGTAAGTGAACATTCCAAGCAATAATACTACTTAGCTGCCTGCAGCACAACAGTAGCAATAATCTTAGCAATAGCCGTCTTAGACTTAATAATAAACTATTCCTTCTAATGGAATCACACAATCCTAGCCATAAGCAGGAGCAAATAACACTCCATAATAGAATTAACCATTTGTGTAATCTGCACAATAAACATAACAAAAACAGCCAATAACTTAGTAATAATAAGCAAGCTCTTCATAAGCCAATCAACAGATCAATGTTCAACAACAACAACAATAGTAATAGCAACCCCCTCACTCTTAACCTTAGCAATCACAAGGTTAAAGGAGCAACACCACTAGCAATAGCAACAACTTTAATAGTAATAGCATGAATGCGAATAACAACAACAACAGCTTCTAACAAGCATCACAGCCATAACAATATCCATAATAGCAGTAATAATCATCATAATAATAGCCATATCATCACCATCATGTTGGACCATCTACGACAGCTCCTAATCCTGGCATTGCTGCTCCTTAGATGCAAAATGGAGTTCAGCAGACGAATCAGTAAGCTCCATCACTACAGCCTCTATCTACGTCTTCTTCTTCATTTCCTTCCAGGACAGTCGGTGGAACCTAGCAAGCTCAACCTCAATATGGAGGCTAATCATACAACAATTATAATAGTTCTAATAGCAATCCTCCTCAATAGCGATTGCCTACACCGAACTATCAACAATAGCAATAGCCTTCAGGTTATACTCAGCAAGGAGGATAATCTCAGAACCCAACAAGAATGTAGCAAGGATACTAATAGTAAAGTATTCCCAGTAATGGAGCTAATAATAACAACTAAAATGGGTAAATCTAATAATAGCAATGGCATTAGTAGATGTAACCGTAGTAACAGTAGCAGTAGTAGCCGCAGCAATAGCCATAGCCACAGCAACAAGGAAACTAGAATTCTCGACAGTTTTATTCAGGTAATAGATGAGAAGATGAAGTACAAATAAATAAGCTTGGATTAACTATTATTTTGATTGCAAATGTTCTAGCAATGATTAAATGAAAGGATAAAAGTATTGTTAAGCTTTAGTGTTATCCATTGCTTGTTGGTCTTGTGTCATTTATCCATAGATGATTTTAACGAATTTTGTGGGAAAGTATTGAAATTTAGTTTTGTTAAGAATGAAAAAAATAGAGCAAGGTACAACTCAATAATGTGGTTGTGAAGTAATAATTTGTAGTGAATTAATTATTTTTCTATTTTCTAAGACCATTTTGGCAGGGTGGATGTGGGGAGAGGGAGATTATCTCTAATTTATTTAAATATATTTAAGGAAATATCTTGAAATTTACTCAGATATTTAAGAAAATCTCATTTAGTTTTAAGATCCCAAGTAAAACCCTGGAATGTTCCTCAAATTGCATATAAAATAAAACATGCCCATAAAATGTTTTTAAACAACAACTGTTTTCCATTACAGCCCATCAACATTATTCCAATTGATATCAAAATTGTCTAAGGAGACATCTCCATTGAATCAATTTCAAAATTAAAGCTATCAAACATCAAGGCGGAACACAGAAGATACAGAAACAGCTAAAATCAAAAGATATTTATTTCTATCAGCGATGCTGGATAAATAAACTGGATTTCAAAAACTAAATTAGCAGTCTTCGGCGTTCTTTCTTGGTTTCCTGCAAAAGCCTTGAGAATCTTGTTTCTACCTTAAGCGTAAGTTAAGAAGTCAAAGCACACCGCGTCTTGCAGAGAGATATCTCAAAGGAGGACATGAGAACCTCCAAGATAGATGAGCAGGTATGTACAAGAATTTATAAATTTAAGGCATAAGCTAAGAGAGGGAAGAAAGGGTGATCAATTGATATGCTGATTGTGGTTCTCCATAGGTACTTATTGCGATAACATCTATTTTTTTTAAACAGGGGAGACTAATAAACATGGATAAATATGCATCGTATTTCATGGAATCCAAGTAAAATTGTTACGCAGAGAAAACAAACATAAATGCGTTGATGATTAGTTGACAAAACATCTGATGGCATGAATTTTAACAATTTAGATACAATTTAGAATAGATCAACTTCTCACTAGCAAGAAGCGACTTCCCAATAAGGCTGGGAGAATGGCCACACGAGCGTAATAATAACAGATGTATTCTCTCTCTTGATCTCACTTTCTCATAAAGATATTTTAATTTTGGAAACAATTTCTGCAACAGGACAACTAAA
>Ga0302271_10001974_pt1 | contig 18992 bp, 11 predicted proteins | sample III_Bog_N1_1_FD_198767 | JGI IMG/M metagenome (GOLD analysis project Ga0302271, IMG submission 198767) | Peat permafrost microbial communities from Stordalen Mire near Abisko, Sweden - III_Bog_N1_1 | ecosystem: Environmental > Terrestrial > Soil > Wetlands > Peat | place: Sweden: Abisko...
TCTTCCTTTCAATTCGAAATAATCACTCGATTATCACTCTTCGACTATGAATCTGGATCACACATTTTCAAATCCACAAGAATCAACCATTATTCCGATATCTGATCCTATTATTTCTGAAATCTGAGAATCTTATTTTCAATTGTTTCATGGTAAAAACGAACTGAATTTGAGGGATCCCAAACAGCAAAAAACAGTTTCAATTAAAAAAATAATTAGTCTTAAAGATCTAATTGTTTTCTCAGTCAATCTCATCTGCAGTATTGTGCTAAATCCCTTAGATTTCACATTATTAAAAGCTCAAAGCAATTCTATTCTCGTTTATTTTATGTAAAACATATAAAAAATCTTCTTTTGGCTGCTTCATTCAATATTCCTAAAAATAAACATATTTCTAACAGTTTCAAATACAATTCCCTTTGTAATTAGATTTTTCTTCTTTTTATAAATCCCTGAAATGCCTTCAGCTACAGATATTTAATTCTCAAGCTACTTGTTTCTTTCTATTTATTTGTATTCAGCATCTGAAGAGAAGCACTTGAAGAGGACCTTTAGCTAGTTAGACAAAGAATCCTTCCTCATGAGTCACATACGAAGCAAACTCTTTGCCTACAACGCAATGCCAACTTCCAATATGTTTACGTTCAAATTCTCTCTTGATTTGATATGCAATATCTCGTTCGTTTGTTTAATCCTCCATCGCCTTTAAGGTTACGTTTTAAGCATCTGTTTACATATCTTGATCCATATCTGCAAGTTTCACTGTTGGTTTTTTAGATTAATTGTTTGCAGCAGAGCCTTCTTTCGACATTGTTCACCTTTTCTCCTAATTTGTAGCTATCTTTTTTTGTTTAATAATTTTTCTATCTATTTTTTACAAAATCTTTCTTTCATTCTGATGAGCAATTTGCCTAGAAATAAGAATCAAATGTGCATAATCTTGTCTGTTTTCCTTTCTAAAAAGCTATTTTTTTCAAGAATTTCCTTTATTTTCAGCTATTGAACACATCTCAAAAAAAAAGAAAAAAAGAAGCTGATGGTCAAATGAATTATAATTCCATTTGTAAATGTTGTAATGTCATACTCTTTCCTTTTTAATCATAAGCTGCTTCCATATGCCCTCTTAAAAAAAGAACATTATTTAAAATAATTTCTGAACATTTTTGTGAGCAAAACTACAATATTTAATCTGAATTTAATGCTTTTTGTTTAATCTCTTCTTTAAATCGACATATTGATCCTTCTCTTGGTGTATCTCCTTCAAATATCTAAATCTTCTAAATTTTTTATTTCATCGATGATTGCATTATTGATGAGAGGAGTTGGAACGGGAGTGCCAATAAATTAATATCCCATTGATCCCTTCATCGTTGATCCTTCCTGTTAAATTTTACAAATGAATATTTTGATAAAAACAGTAGTATTTTTGGTAAACATCATATTAGAATTATGTGTTAATTCGCATTCTTTTTGCTTGTAATGCTGTACATTTAGAGATCTTTAGTGGTCTTTGTAGTAGAATATGAGATTATCAGGGCTGAGTCCGAGTACCTTACGTAATTCCTCTCCAGCTTTAATCTTTTGATCTTCATCTCTATCTCTCATCCACATCTCAATGACAGCTTTTCTATTTCTTCTGATCGACAAAACTGCTCCGATTATGTTGGAATCACCGAATTTCTCGCCTACACATCCAAGCTGTTTTCCCATAAAAAATGAGTTTAAAAAAAGAAACAATCTTTCTGTATCGTTACGAGGAGATCTTCCCATATTTTGTTGAGTTCCAAGTACATTTCATTCTGAACAAGAAGGATCCAGCATCCACCACATTTCCATTCCTAATAGATGAGTTAACAAGGGAAAAAGTCAGAATTATTTTTAGGATCATTTATTTTCTTCCAAACTTAAAAATAATATTACTTCCCAAAGAGGTGTGCATCCTTTTCTGAAGAAGAGCACCTTATTCTATGACTCAATGTTAGTTGGCTTCTACAGATAGACATAGTTGTTAAAGAATGATTCTACAGTATTGCATTCTCCTAGTAATCTAAGATTCTTTTGGTAATCATCGGTGATGTATTTTTTATGTCCAAATCTGGGGCAATACCAGAAGCACCATTCATCATTCAATTCGTGTTGAACTTTTTCAGTTACAGCGCCAGATGTTGCAGTGTCTACACTCATGTTCTTTGTATCTACTAATATTACTACTACTTGATTTTTTTTTTTGATATTTCTTTAATCTAAATTAATTTAGCTTTAGTCCTCCCTCCTTTTTTTGTTAAGATTTTCTTGCTAAAAGTATTATTATTTTTCATTGAAAAAAGCTTAGTTTGTTAGTTAATTTCAATGAATTTTATTCTTCTTGCAAAACAATTCTTAAAATTAACTTTTTGTGTGGATAACCAATGGTTGATTGCTTTTTTTATATTAAAACATCCATTTAATATTAAACAGTCACATTCTTCTTTTAATTTAAGTTGATATCTTTGCTATCTTTTCTAGTGATAGAGTTCTAAATAAAATTATCTTAGGTAAACTTCTCCAGATAACAATTCAAAAAAAAAGTGCGGAAAAACTAGCCTTATTCAGATACCAAAAATACTCCTGAAAGCCTATCAAAATTATTTCAAAGTTGTGAATTTATATAAGTAGAAGATCACTGCATAGGGATTATCCATCGAGTAGATCGTTTCTTTCAATGTAATAAAGAAATATCAGAAAAATATGTTGCTTAATCTCAATGATATCATCATCTATTACAGATACAGAAGAACCTAAATTAAATAAATCAATTCTGTATGGATAGATCTCGATTAAAAGCATTTTAGCTTGACTAGTTTTAAAGTGAATTTTCCCAAAACAGAATGCAAATCCTTCATTTGTTTTCTCATAATCTTTTATCTACTTTATTATCCTTAAATCATTAGAAATATACTTTCCTTTTTTTAAGCTCCAAAATCAAATTAATGATTAATATTAGTATTTATATTTCCTAAATGTTTACACCCAGTTTCATTCAAGAAATTTAATTATTACAGTCATATTACAAAATTCAATTGAAAACAGTGTTCTGATTACTCTTGAATGTGTAAACCTTTGATAACACATTTTTGCATGCTCCAAATGATAATTCGTCTTAAAAGTTGAAAGCCAGTAGATATCACCTTAAATGTGAGTAATGTTAATGAATTCTAAACACAGTTGAATGTGATATCTATGACTATTTAGCCAAGATATATAACTGTTAGTTCTTAACTGAACTCACTACCAAGACAGATTTCTTAGTGTAGTGGTTACCACGTTAGTTAAAACACACTGAAGGTCCCGTATTCAATCCTCGGAGAAATCATTTTTTTGTTGGCGAGAAATTTCTTATTTTCAAATGGAAACTTCTTAATCGAGCAAGATGTTACGTGTTTGGAAGAAGATTCTAGAACTAAAGAGGATTTTGAAAGAGATAAATAATAGTTTTTCTATTTTTGGTTACGCCGAATCAGAAAATACTAGGTTTATTCCTTCGATTTTAAAAAGAATTTTCGTTTATTAGTTCTTCAATAAAAAGATGAGTAAATTTCTTTCTTTTTTTAAGCATAGTCATTGGCTTTTTCATTTTTTGTATGTATTTTTTCCATGAAATCTCTAATTTCTAATTAGACCTAATTATCTTTGCGAGTTCAAATTCCAAAAGTCAGCAAGAAGAGATCCAATTATTAATTAACACACACATAAAATAAACAGAAAACAAAAATATTTAATTTACATTTTGGTAAATTTATCGATAAAAAAAAGTAATTCATTCCGAAACACCACCCAATTCTTAATTTATTTTCCTCATGGTGTCGATTACTGAAAGTCTAGTCCTGCTTGAAAAGTCCTCTCCTAAAGTAGCATATGTTTACATGCTCATCGGACATTTACTGATGGTCATCATGTGGGCTGCGTTTAAGTCAATGATGAATGTAAATATTGACTCAAATCAGATTCTCTACGTCCGAGGAATCATGGTCTTCTTATTCAATGGCTACATCCTCAAGCAAGCTAAAATCCCCCTCTATCCTTAAAACCAAGGTGCCTAAAATACACTAATAGCTCGCTTTGTCATTTAAATGGTCTCACCGCTGCTGCAGTTCTATGGGATATCCTAGTTAAAAATCTCCGACGCTACAGTTCTGTCTCTCACCAGTCCAATATGGGTGCAGCTATTTTGTTTCTTAATCTACAAAGAAAAATTGCACAAAGAAAATTTTCTCTACACTATTGTAAGCTTCGCAGGAATCATTTTTATCTGCCGTCCAGCTGTGATTTTCGGGGAGTAACTAACGCATGACGATGAAGATGACGGAAAGAATCATTTTCTAGGATGTATTCTTATGCTCTTAGGGTCGATGAGCCTCGCAGTTTCTTAAAGTCTCTTCAAAGGTCTCTAAGGAAAAACATCTAACTTTGTTGCAATGCAGTATTTTTACTTTTCAAATCTCATTAGCACTCCTTGTCTTCTTATCTACAAAGGAAATAATGACCAAAGAATTTTTGAGGATGTAAATCATATCTACATGATCTTATTTATCACAGTGCTGTCGTATTGCGGCCAACTCGCCTTGAGTAGAGGATTTATCTTAGAAAGTCCAGCGAAATTATCTCAACTTGCATACACGAGAATCGTCTATGCCTTTGTGATCGATATCTTCATATTTTCAACTTCAATTAATTACCTCAGTCTCATTGGATTCGCTCTGATTATTTACTCATCCTTTAATATAATTAAGAAGAAATGACAAGAAGGAAGAGGATTATCTTCCAAAAAATTGTTTTTTAGTTTCTTTGTTTTTGTTAATAGTATTTGTTAGATTATCAAAATGAATGTGTGGATTCCGAAGAACATTACTACAAAATCAACTTCAAATTTCAATGCATTTAAATGTGTGATAAATTCACATTTTTTTATTATTTTAACTTACAATTAATATTAATTAACAAAAAGTACAACATAGACGACACTTTGATTGTTTAAGAAAAAGATGTGCTTAGAAATAGTTATTTTAACAAATCTCCTATCGAAGAGTCTGCAAATAGAATTTTGTGGGGGGGAGGGGGAGCTTATTTAAGAGTGTTTTGTCCATCAGAGCTATCTAGCAAGCATATTCTTGTAGTGCTATTTTTTAATATTAATATTTCTGCTAATTCATTGGCCTAACCCAAAAGGATGGCAATCACCTAAAGATTAAGAGCTAATATTTCAAATGTCACTTTGACGAAAACCTCTAAGACGGAGAAAGAGTGTGATTTAATTCTTTCAACTAGTGATTGTAGTTGCTTATATGGTCATCGTTTGGAGTACTAGAATAGTTCCTGTAAAATATTGAAGCTTCTTTTTTGAGATTTTCCTTGAGAGTTGTGAATCCGAGAATTCCGGAGAGATAAATTTACATTTTGTAGAACTATTGTTCAATTGTTTCATGGTAGTGCTGTGAGAGTATGTGAAAATAATGTGCAAACATAACACCTGCAGTTATATCGATAATATAATGAACTTTCAATGCCAGCAAAACGAAGGCTAAATAAATTCCTCCAATGAAAACTGCAAATTACAACCGTCGCCAGCCTAATGACTGCAAAACAACCAAATAATCAAATAAACGAAAATAACTAAGAATCATAATGAAACAAAAACAGATTATTGATATCTCTTGATGGCTTATTAGGTTAAACTATCATTGATTGTTTATCATATCTTACCCTCCATTCGAAGAAGCAGATCGCAAGAAACCCACAATGTCCAGAGAAAAAGAAATCACTTGTCCTTCCATATGGCACAGACAGAGTCAGCACATGTGGATCATTCCAATAATATCCAATAGGAAATCTAACATGAATTATAAACATATGGATTAATCTAACAACGTAGAATAGCGTGATTGTTAGCATGAATCGTAGATTTCTAATAAAGAATAGCCAGTACACAAAGATAGACACTGCAAAGCAGTCCATAAAAAATGAGCTACTCGCAATAAGAAAGCGAGCATATGCTATCTGAGAATTCAAAAAATAATTCAATGGATTGAGAAAATCATGTACTTCATCGACAACACAATGCACATCATTATTTGGGATGCCATGCTGGCGAAAATAAAGCAGTACTATCCCAGCTATGCTCATCATTGTCAGCTTCCCGATGATGTTCTCAGTCAGAAATTTACTCGTTTATCTACGAGCTCCAGAGACAACTCTTTCTTCGTCTTGATTTCGCCATAGTTCATTCGTTTACATGTTCTCAAAGTTGTTACTGTTGTTGGTCTCTTTGTCAGTCATTTGTTTTTCAGAAAAAATTGTATTTTTCATTTTGATTTTTACTAAAAAAATAATGATTTTATTAAATAATTTCCTTTTGTGCATTTTGTGCTGGGTAGTACAGAAAAATTAAAAAAAATAAAACAATAATCATCTTTTCAATACTATTACTGATTCGACAATCACATGCTTTTTGATGGAATTCAAGAGTGAATGTACTGAAAGCATAAAATCTTGATTAATCACTCTTTTCATGATTTTTTATTAGAATATTTTTGGACTGGGATTGGAAGGATGGGGTGTTTAAGATATCAGCATTGTGCAAGAGCATCTTAGGACTCATCGAACTACTTAATTGACTTTGCATTTCAATTGATTTTTGAGATGCAAACAAACAAAACAAATATTCCTGCTTTTGATGTTTTTGTAGGATTCTGACAATCATCAAAATTTTATTTCTTTTCTGTCTGATTTCCCATGAATATTACTAAATCTCTTCGCAATATTACAACAGATTAATTTAATAATAATAAATTAAAACACAAGAATCAATACTACACAAATTTTCAGAATATCATTGGAGGCTATTAGACTTTTGTTTCTAAAATCGATTTGTATTTCTTGTAGTGCGAAGGGATATATCTCAGCTATTTCGTATTCTTATCCCCGTAAGAGATGTCATTTATATTACCAAAAGGCATTCTCTCAAGTGAACTGCATTCTCTATTAAATTCTGATTTTCAAACAAAATTAAATCAATCAAATATTTCTTATGGACAGATGCAATTCATCTCAGCAAATGATTGAACTTTCATTTTGAATAAATTTAACTTACTTTATTGGGCTTCCGAATAGACTTTCTCGAAGTTTCTTTTATCTCTCTCAAACCTACTCTCTTAAGCATTATCTGATTACAGTCTTGCAACATTGAGTTTAATTTATTTCCTTGTGTCATGCACTCTCTTATCGTATTAATCTAACATTTTCGCAAGGAGTTTGTTTTATTCTGAAATTACCGTTGTAATTTTATCTTCATTTTCTTCTTTCTTCAGCAGCGCTTTGTTATACATATTTACAGCCATTAGATTCGCTAACTTTTCTTAAGGAAGTCCACTTAATATATTCTTAGCCAATGCATTAATTCCAGCTTATTTTGGTTTCTTTGATCTTCGCTTCTTTGTAGATTGATATTACTAATCTTAAGCTGATTCAAAAGGTGAAAAATACATCATAGGCTGCTACTTAATCGGTGGAAGCCGTCTTGAAGCATCACTACTGTTATTCTGAGTTGTATTAAAATTTGATAAAGAAGATTTAGCCCGTTTTGTCTGTTATTTGAACTTTTACTATTATTCAATGGCTGTCAGTTATGTTTTATATGCTCTAAGCTTCGCTAATGTATCACTAACATCTCTTATTTTCTCATCATATTTTCTTAATCCTACATCCTTGTTTAGCATGGTTAATTATTCTTATTTTCCATCTTTCTCTGGATTCTCTCCATCGATGATGTTATTTTAAAAATTACCAGTGTGATTTAACAACTGTTATTATTCATTTTAGTTAAAGTTTGTCTCCCGAGCTCTCGCATGGAAGCTTGTTTTTGTATGCGCGAAAGGAACAAATGGAATTCCTAGCGGTGACACACTTTCAGCGCCGCCGTCAAATGTTTAATAATTTTTAGCTAAAGAGTTTTACTTTTCTAGATTTGCTTATTGTTGTAGCTATTACTCACGTGAGATATTTGCCAGAAGTTACGCGTTTTGTTCATCTTCTGTGAGATTGCGGGAGAATGAGAAGGATCTCAACCATTTATCAGTGATCGATTTCATGTGAGTGTTACGCTTGGATTCTCCTGGTTGATTTTGATTCGCTGAGTAATATGTATTCGCGGGTATTTCTGAGCTAGTTTTTCTATGAGCCATAGGAGTGTATAAAGAATTCTAACCCAAGTAACTTGAGTTTAAATGAGGGTATTATTCTTTGCGTACAAGAGTCCTAGGTGTGTCGAAATCTTAAACACCAATTTAGTTTATGTCTACGAACGCATCCATGTTGCTAAAACTAAGAGCCACTGAGACAAGCAGTGTGAGAAAGTGAGTGAGAGAGAGAGTGCTATTTTGTAAGGTGCTATTAATTTCCCTCTTTTTGATGAATAAAATTTAGAAATAATTTGTCTTTAATGCTATTGTTTTTTTGCAGAATTCCAAAAACTTTAATAATAAAGTTGATTCTTGTGGTTGGAATTATTAGAAATTAAGAAGCAATTTGTTAATTATTTGGTGGTAATCCATTATTTTTCAATACCATCGAAAGAAGAAGAATAGCTCAGTGTGATTAATAAGGTATTAAAAGAAAATATTCGACGTTAGATTCCTTTTACATAAGTGGCTAGTTTTTAGTATTTGTGAGTAGTATTCATGAAAGAAAGTAATAAAATGATTATTTTTATAAAATCAAAAGAAAAATCAAAGAAATGGACTATTACCTTCAGTTTAGACTCAAATTATTTTTCTTCTAACTCTGAAGAAATAGCAAATGATAAAGAGGGAGAGAGATTTAGTTCTATTGGAATAATATCTTTTTACATTCCAGAGGTTAAGTGAGAATAAAGGCAGTTTAAATGTATAATTCCATATTATTTTTACTGCGAATATATCTCGAGGAACGATGAAATTATAAATTGTCTATGGCAGGCATATTAAATAGAGATCAAATAGACAAACAATTCAAAAGACTAGCGGATAGAATTATGTTTAGGAACCTTAGTTAATGGACACGTGTGATGTAATACCACAAAATAAAGCTGAAATTCTCAATAGATCTCTAGAGAAGAAATTAGAAGTTTGGATTGACTTTTCTTTTCAAGGTGGGAAAGAGGAAAAAGAGGGGATTCATTTTGTAGACTAAATAAATATTTAGAAATAACGTACTTTTGCCAAAAATAAAAACAATATTGTGAGATGTAATTTTCCAAGATAAGTACTGAAAATCAAAGGAAGCTTATCGAACACAGTAGACAAGGGAGGGGAGGAGAGGAGGGAGGGGAGAAGGGAGAAGGGAGAAGATTTAAGATACAAGACAAACTGGAAAGAAGAGAGGAATGAAATTGAACTGGATGATCAGAACAATAGAAATAAGAGAAGGATCATGGAAGGAGTTGATTATTATTATCGTGATAGTTTTGTAATATCTCTTTGATCTTTGAGAGGAAATTAATTGAAAACAAAGGAAGGAATCGAACGAGGAAAAAGAAAGATAATTTTAAAGAGAAAAACACACAATCAAATAAAGGAAAAAACAAACAAAACAGGTTTAAAAACAAAACAAAGCAACAAAATAACAACTTTGTTAACCTTCAAACATCCCTCAAGCTTTCACGTCTGTTGATCTTAACGCTTTAGCACTAAACTCACAGACACTTCCAAGGCAATACACTCTCTGTATCCTGAAACAAATCCCTCAATACCTTGATCCCTTTAATACAATAATAATAATAAAAAATTAAAAAAAATGGAACCCGAAAATTCTTTCTTTGATTGTGAGTTTAACGAACCAAATTATCTGTTTGATGATGCCTCATTTCCCTTCCATTACTCCTCTGAGAACTCTCATCTGATCTCTCAAGGAATAGGGTACTCAAATGAAACCTCCTTACCACAATAATCAGCTGAACACGAAAGCACTAATTTCATTTAAACTGAATAAAACTCTAATCAAGATACAAACTCTTCTGTCTTAGCAAAATAGTAGCCATTTCACAACTTGTACCAATCCTAGACTCTTACCAACAGCAACAACGAAATCCATCATTATGAGCATGTGTCTCAGGGAGCTGAAGACGATAAAACACACTAATAGGAATAATCTGCAAGTTCAACTTTAGCAATCAATAAAAAGAAATCTTTACCTAAAGTGTCTCCAAAGCAGACGTCTTAATCTGGAGCTAGATTAAGCGTAAAAGAGAAGGCTTTGCAGAGGAAAATCACTGTGATGAAGCGATTAAATATTGAAGTGAATTAAGATGAAAATAGTGATGAAATATCAGATAAAAAATAGCAACAAAAGATAAAAAACAGAATATCTGCACAGAGATCTAGAGACTCAAAGAAATATCAGCTCCATGATCTCAAAGTATAAATAGCCAGCTTAGAAAAGCAAGTTAACAGCTTGGTAGCTCAGAATTCAGAATTGATCCAGTAACTGGAGCAAAATTTGTGCGTAAAATGCAAAAATTCTATTGATTCCTGTCATTCAAGCGAAACCACGAATTCAACTATTTCCAGTCCAGTTAGTCAGCATGAATTCACAAGGTACTCGAACGCACAGTTCAATGGAAACATTTTTTCGTAATCAAACAGTATGCTGGTAGTACTAGCAGTCATTCTATGCTTAGGTGTAGCACTTCATGGTAATTAGTCTAATGGAATAGCAGATCTTTCTTAGTCGACAAATGTAATGAGGCTTCACGAGATTGGAAATAGAGACATCAGTTTACAAGAGTAATAGGAGTCCTCCAAAACACTAACGAATCAGCTAGCTATTTTAGCTAGCGATTGGGAGAAAAATAAAAATAATCATTGTGATACGAATTCTACGAATCAAGAGACTCTGAATAAACTCCTGGCAGTTTATGGTATGAATTCAGCTGAGTTGAATTATGGCACGCAGATAATCGATTCACGAGCTTAAAATCAGCTCGCTCTCAAGAAAGATCTGGAGATTACCGAATAAGATATCCATAATCTTGATGCAAACAGCAGCTGTTTCTCAAGAGAACGCATTAGTAGTTAAAAAAATAGTCTCTCCAAACGGGATTAGATTTTCTGCACCGATGCGACGATATTCCTTAGTGAACTAGAGAGTAAACTAGCCACGAGATCGCCGTTGATTGATTTAGTATATTCAACTAAACATTCAAAATAATTTGTACAATTTGGAGATTAACATTTCTAAACAAAACCAGATGAGAGAGATAGGTATGTACATCTAACATGCTAAGTCATAGATTATTATACTTCTGAATTACCTTCACCGAATTGAAGACAAAAGAGGACAAAGAACGAATAAAGAAAGCCTGAATATTTGTTGTTTTTTTGTTTGTTAATGCAAATTTACATATTTTCTTTTCGACATATTTTAAGAATTTTACGATATTTTTAGATTCTCTGGAGAAACCAACTTTTTTGTTAGAATTCTCAATATCAGTCAGTTAAATAATTCTTTTCTTGAGAGTTTTCATTTCAACTTCATGACTCTATTACAAAGTTCAATCATTAACGTGTGCTTATATTTTAGCAAGTTATATCTGGGGGAAAAGGAGGGGGATAATTAAAGCAATAATGCAGCTATGATAACATTTCTTAGTAAAAATTATGAAGGGGTTTTGAATTTCAAATGCTGGGAAGAGAAATAGAGACAGAGAGAGAGAGAATCTTGAAATATATACCAGAAAAAGAAAGAGTGAGTGAATTGAAAAAAGTTTGCATCTATTTAAACGAGAAGTTAAATTACAAAGAGTTATTAAGTATAGGGCCTCCAAGGCATAGAAGCACGGACAGATTTAGAACGCCCTTTGTGAAAGAAAAAACAAGATTCCCCCCTTATGAATAACTACCATATTTATGATGAAATAGCCAAAGGCAACCATTGCTTGATCTACAAATCTCGAAGAAAACAAACCATCGACTATTATGCAGTTAAATCTCTTGAAAAATGTAGGCGAACGAAGGTACATATATTTATCTTATCAGTAGATTTTCATATTATGAGAACACAAAACAACATAATTAATTTAAACATCAAGTTGATGAACGAAGTCAAAGTCGCTAGTGCTTTAGAGCACGAGAATGTCTTACGATTTCACAACTGGTATGAGACAAAGAATCATCTCTGGGTGATATCAGAGTATGCATCAGGTGGAAATCTATTTCAGTTGCTAGAGCAGGATAAAAAATTCACAGAAGATCAAGTCAGAATATTCGCAAAGGATCTCATATAAGGTTAGAAAATAAACATTTAACACAGCTAGCTATTATAACTATTTGTCTCATAACTTAAAATCTATTTCTCTTTACGATTAGGTCTATTCTATCTTCATAGCAAGGGTGTATTGTATTGCGATTTGAAGCCTTCAAAAATTCTTCTGAACGAATATGGCACACTGAAATTCAGCGATTTTGGGCTAGCGAAAAGAATCGTAGATTTGATTCAAAGCCCTGAAGAAATCAAAGAAGGATCTAAAAAAGGTACTCCTTCATATATGTCCCCTGAATTATTCGAAGAAGACGGAGTATTCAGCATGCAATCTGATATTTGGGCACTTGGATGTCTTATCTATGAAATGGCTGTTGGCAAGCCTCCCTTTGAATCGGATACATTTCAAGGATTAGTCCAGAAAGTTACACACGAAGAACCTATCCGAGTTAATGGGTTTACAGATGAATTTCACTAGTTAATTCATAGTTTACTCGATAAGAATCCTCTTAGGAGAATCAGTTGGAGTTCAATATTCACGCACCCTTTTTTGAGATTTAACTCAAATCAGATTAGGAATCTTCTTTCATTTCAGATACCTCAGCAAACACATTTTGAGAGATGGGCTGCATCAAAATATTCCTAGCAGCACCAACAAATATTGGAATCAAATAAGTCTAGCAAAGAAGGCTCAAATGTACTAAGAATAAGTCTCAATGCAAAAAAGAATTTCCGTAGAGAACTGCAAGATGAAGCAGGGTTTAAAGCACTCGAAGATGCTAAATGCGAAGGTGACTTTATTCTTCCAAATAGAGATTAAAATATTGATATAGGAGGGTATTCTACTTAAAATGATCCCTCCCAGCGATAAGAAGTTGAAAATTAGAATATTATTATTATTGAGCAGCAAAATTAAACTTATGGAAATAACCAACCAAACTATTAATTACTCCCAAACAGCAATAACAGCAACAGCAAAATATCTAATTATCCAAGCGTTGCCCCTGCAGGAAATACCTTCTTTAGCAGTAACAAATCGTCTCAAGGAGATTCCGAAACTTACCTAAAAAACTACAACAATATTGAAAATCTCAATAGGCCATAATTACCCAGTGGGAAATAAGAAGGAGGCAAATCATAGACAATGCTAACTCCTTCCCGTACAGATGTACCTTAGATTCCTTCAAATTAAATACCTCAAACAATAGTACTTCCTTCATCTCAGTTACAACCTTCTTTGCAACCTCAGATCTCAACATAAATATTGAATTCTCAATCCCAATAAAGACTTATGAACTCTTCTAAATTCCAGTAAACTCCTGTATATACCTAGCGGCAAGGTTCATAGACACCTACTTCACCGAATAACCTTTAGAGAACACCATCTAATCCGAAATATGATAGCAATACAACGAATTATCTAGCTACGACAAATTTTACTTCACGAACTAACAATAACACAACTTTAAATACCAACAGTAACACGAATTCATCTAGACAACCGAATCATGCATAAACCCCATAGACACCTAGCTCCTAACATGCTAAGAGTGTATCCCCATATCACGGATCGGCTACACGTTCAAACTAAAAAGCTGCAACACTTAAAAACATTCCAAACACGTCATATGGCAATTCAATCTACAACAGCAATAATAATCAGTAAACTTCTCCTTATTCTAGCAATCCTCTCAACTAAAATAGCATCAATTCTTCGTATTTTCACCATTCGCATACATTAAGCTCAACTAACACGAATTTAGGTGTCAGCCCATTGCGAAATAATTCTTCATAAAAAGCAAACGGAACATAAGTTACGTCAACAAGTCCAATTGGGAAAAGAGGTCCGATTTCTTTATCGAATAACAAATAAATTCCTTTTGTTCCTCCATAACTGACAGACAAAAAGCCTCCTTCTATTGTAATTGAATCGATTGAAAAACTATTAGTCCATCCCAGTGACAATCAAGTCAAGCCTATTATTGGTAAAAACAATTTTTAACTTGTTTATTTAAATAAATATCTTGACAGGATTTGAATGTATTTTAATTATTGAAATAAGGTCATAGCGATATTGAAAAAGAAGAAGAAACCCTATTTAAGTCAGAATCTTTACCTTTCACTGCAATTTTCACAGATGAAATCGAGAGAAACCCTGCCAGACCTGAAGTTGATGCTCTTTTTGGGTAGATATTCACTGCCTTACACTAAGGCAACACAGATAAATACAATATCCTATGCTATTTTGAGAGCATAATTAAAAACTCTAAAGTTGCAAATCGTCTTCTGAACTCAGCGTTCGCAAATTTCCTCTTGGAAATTGTTTAAACGTCTAAATCTCCACAGATCAGACTTCGAGCAGTTAGTTGCATTGGATTTTTACTGAGATTTGCTACTGCAATTGACACTCAATTAAGTTCTCTGAATCTCCCTGGAGTCATCATGGTAGCTCTAAGCACAGAGGTAGACATCAAAGTCAGGAGAAAGTAAAAATATTTGCATTTTGAGCATAAAAAACATCCTTTTTTATTAAATTATTCTTATGCTTTTATTAGATTACTAGCTACCCTTGGAGAATACTTATTCTACGCAGCGACTCAAGTCGACGAAGATCCTTCAGGAAGTGCATGGCGAATCGATTCGAATTGTTTAAACTATTTGCTGCATTTAATAAGAAACACTGAAGAAGATGAAATTGTTAGATTTTATGCATGCAAGACAATTGAGAACATCGCATCGTAATCCATCTCCGTCGGTGTGTATTTTTGCACTCCAGAAGGAGTATCTGCACTTGTTCAAGTCTACTACTCATGCAAGACAGAAGAACTCAAAAGCTGTGTGCTAACTGGTCTATGCCATATCTGCAGATAACAGCCGATGCTAACAAGCAGCGTGATTGAATGTCTTGGAGGTGTTTTAGGGATAGTAAGTAAAATAAAATCCTTTAGTAATTCTGGTAAAACCCTACAATCTTGTTTGACATTGTTGAATTCTCAATTATTTTAACTCAGCAATTAAATCAACCCAGCTTCACCGAGTTGGTTGAATTAGAGACAAATATCCTTGGATAATAATAGCAATCTAAATTCGTCTCCAACTGAAATTATCGATACAGTTCTAGGTATTTCTCATCTTTTAAATAGCGGATAAAGTGTAGTTCGAGGTAAAACTATTCTTGCTATGGTTCTGCTGATAAAGCTAGATCCTTGGTGTCTTGTAGCGATAGCTTAAACGAAATTCTACACATAACTAGATAAATTATCAAAAGATGCATAAAAGTATGTCTGCTAAGCATTCCATCATTTAAATAGTCTCCTGCAATCAGCTTTTCCTGTTCTACTGCAATAGCTGCAAAGTGACATTGGTAGACTATCTGAAGGCTAGATGCTCATGCCTATCCCACAATCAGTTCATCTCTAAGAAATGTTACCAGGTTCTTTGCCTTTTTTGAAAGTTATCATTCAACTCGCTGGGTGCTCTTAGAGTATTATCAAAAATCTATTCACTGATTAGACGCTAGAGAACTTTTTCGATTTGTTTGCTGTTGTGCATGCCTCGCTTTAGGATTCACTTAGCTAGCCTAAAGACCTCCTCATGAATCTCAGCGAAACAATCTTATCGAATTAATCACTCGTAATTGACAAATTAGAATTCTTTTTGACTGTAATTCTTCCTAAACTGTTAGATTCCTTATCCCACTGCATGCTCTCTGCAAGGAATCCAAACAATAACAGTATGAATAGCAACAACAACAACAACAGCAATAGTTATTATCATAACAACAGCAATAGCATTTATCATAGCTAAAATAACAATTCTTCCTCTTGGAAATTTAATTGTGTAAAACTAATCCACGATGTTACGGTTGTTTTTGCGCCTGAATGGTAAAAATGGTCATAGCAAGCACTCCAACGCACAAACGAACTGTTTATTCATTCGTTCATCGAAGGAATTCTTCCAAGTCTGTTGGTAACTCCAGAAGAACCAATTAAACTCCTCGTGTACAGAATAATCTAAGTGATCGTAGAAACGCAGCCAATGCTATTTGTTTCTGCGTTACGAGCACAGAATCTCCTTGGCCATTTGCTATCATAGCTTACTTTCACAGCTTCGAGGAGCGTTTTGAGGATTGCTTCTAAAATAACTGCAGCTTCTTCATTCTAAGAGATTTTATCGTATGATCTGATAACGCGAGCAGCTTAACTCCTGCAACATTTCTATTCGAGACAGCAAGACTAATGCTTGGAAGATACGCTAGATGTGCTGATCGCTGCATGCTCGAAAGCAATTGGAAATAATAAATAGAATAATATAAATAGTAATTTACTATTTAATTTTGAGAAACCGTCTGTTATCGATTTTCCTATCGATTAATTACTGCAAATCTAAAACTAAGAAGCACTCATCAATGCATATCCAACGTGCTGCTGCATAATGAGCTCCTCTGACCCTTCTCTAGTCGAGAAAAGTGTTATTTTACTCATATATTTACTTCATTTTTTCTCTAGTTCTTCACGTGCTTCACTGTCATTTAACACTATGGTACTTCGAAATGATTGCATGAGCTAGATAATCAACTCAATAATATCGATACCTTCAGCTTCGAGAAATATAAGAGTTCTCAACTGGATAGCCTAACTAGTTGCAATACCTAAATAGCTCAGAGACTCCATTTCAAGCTCGTTAAATAAACTTATTGTTTCTTCCAAAGATCCTACTGTTATACAAGCAATAAGAGAGCTGATGTATTATCTCAGAAGAGAGTGAGTAAATGGTAGACAACAAGAGATTAGATGAAAATATGTATGTGTGATATGTGAATTTGATATTTGGAAGTACAATAAATGTCAAATAATAAGGAACAACAGTTAAAAATGGAGTAAATATGTATTAAATTCGTAATAATAAATTGTTTTTATGTAGTTTTTGGTGAAAGATAAAATAACTCTTCATTGCTTTAATTTACATTGTTAGTTTGCTTTAATTGAACACAAGACCATATTACCTTTCCTTAACAAATAACTTATTATAATTGACCTCACTTTTACATAATTTCTTCAAATTTACAAATATTTTTATCCATAATATTCTCTGATAATGAGGATCATAATCGAAGTCATGCCTTCGACCATTTATGAATCTTCTTTGTTTTGTGGGTAGTGCTTCTTCTAGAGCAAGCACAGTTTCATGATTGTAGCAAGTGAAGAAGAAATATCTGCAAGGATTGGCATATCTAATTTACCAAGCAGACTGTAAATCCAAAGGAATTAATAGTAATTCAAGAAAACTAAATTAAGCTTGTCCTCCATTATTAAGCATTCAGGGGGTACAGTTGGATTATCTGCATGGGTGAGATTAGTTTGAGAAGTATTTTAGCGGATCAGTGACTCCAATGAATGGAGCTTTTCACTGACTAATTAGTGGATGATTTCAAGTAATCTCTCTAAGCGTACGTAAGTTATCTTGTGCAGAGTCTACGTTGTTGGTATGACTACTTTAGTAAAGTCAGTGTTGTTGAAGTTTGTCACAAACCATTTTTTGCTTTTGATGTACTTATCGTCTTCCAATCCGTTGTAGTAGTTCGAGATGACTTCACTTATTGATCTTCCATTCTAGACTTCTTAGTCAACGAACTCCAAATGCTATAAAACGAATAAAAACAAAAGATTATGATAGACAACAACTTGAAAATACCGAACTAACAATTTATTCCTCAAAAAGTGATTTCATTTAAACAAAATCAGCAGAATATGTTTCTCTTCCATAGATAATTTCAAATAATATTTCTAAATTGCTTACTCTTTTGAAGCTTTTGAATTAACTGAGTTAGTCTGTCTCCCATCGAGTGAGTTCGGAATGCTCCTTGAATTCACCTTGAAATATACTTTAAGGAATATATTTCTTATCCGTTTGAGTCTACACGATATTAGTATTCACATTCTTAGCTATCATGACATTGCTAGTTCGATTAGCCTCTCGTCGAACTAACCAAATTCACAAAGTTCAAAGAAAAAAATTAGAAAAATAGCGATTGTTTATTGCTTAGATTATTTGAAGAAAAACAACAATTTTGCTTGGTTATTTCTAACAATTCTAAGAATCTTACCATTGAGAAGATATTGCAATCCTTCATAGTCTGAATGATTGGAATCCATATCGCTATCAATGTTCACAGGGAGAGCTCTTGGCATTAGCTCACAATCATGAGATGAAGATGACTACTCTTCAGAATCACTATTGTCATCTTCATCATATATTTCATCTTAAAATTGAGAATCATTATTTTCTATTTCCTCAGCCATTTCTTGTTCTTCTGGATTGATTTTATTGTTTTCTGTTAGCTACTGAGAATCTTGTTCTGATTTGGTTTGCTGTGAAGATGAATTGGTAGCTATCTAGCAATCAGATTGTGGTAGCAATGAAAGTGGATTTGATGAGGACATGAGATTATTCTTAGCAAACTGATTAATGATTTTTGTTTTTGATTAATAATAGTCAAAGAGACAATAATGTATTATAAAACAGAGAACCATATGGATTATTTAAGCTATTGATCAGATATTATTGAAAAAGGGGGAAAAGAAATCAGTCTGCACTTTTTGTTTGCTTATTATTATGTAGAGAATTTGGGGTTGGGGTTGGGGTTGGGGTTGGGGTTGGGGTTGGGGTTGGGGTTGGGGTTGGGGTTGGGGTTGGGGTTGGGGTTGGGGTTGGGGTTGGGGTAG
>Ga0302271_10001975_pt1 | contig 18986 bp, 24 predicted proteins | sample III_Bog_N1_1_FD_198767 | JGI IMG/M metagenome (GOLD analysis project Ga0302271, IMG submission 198767) | Peat permafrost microbial communities from Stordalen Mire near Abisko, Sweden - III_Bog_N1_1 | ecosystem: Environmental > Terrestrial > Soil > Wetlands > Peat | place: Sweden: Abisko...
TATCCCATTCGGTGATTAACGTTAGAGGCTCTTCTTTTTTTCTGATTTCCATTTCTTGTTTCTCTTTACTAAGGGGAACTTTTGTCGAGTCCCAGATTATATTCTTCGCCTAATTCCGAATTCCCAATAAGAAAAGCCAAACATAAGTAAATCAAAGTGGTATCATCAGGCAAATATTATCTTATCTCAATCAAGAATTAAATTATTTGTATGTGTTGTTACAGCGTTTTAGAGAGTGATGCTTTCCTCAAGTTTTTTGGTTTCTTCGAATCTTTTTGTTTTCACTGCAGCAGCTTCAGCGTAGAGGACTTTCTCACCTCTGGATAGAATAGACGAAGGAGCATATTTAGGAACTTTCTTTTCTACTTTCTTTTCTCTCGTGTAAACAGAATCGACTTCGATTAACTTCTTAGCTTTCATTCTCTCCTCGAATGTCACCACTAATTGGGGAAAAAAAAAAACCATAAATGAGTTAGATTTGAAGAATTAATTCTATCAGCATTTCTAAACATGCATACCATGTCTATCGAAGATCTTGACTGAAGGTAGTGCATAAATGACTCTCAAACGATAGTCAGGCTCGTCAGCAAGAGGATTCTCAAACAGATCTTCAGAATTCGAAAAAGAACAAACAAATAAAAAATAAGAATTTATTGTCTTTTCAAGACTCACCAAGTTAATTGAGGCTAGTGAGATGTTTCATCTTAGAGATGTTCAGATCAAGGTCTCTAAGTTCGTTTTTATAAAGAAGGAGTGTTTCAAGATGACTAAGAAACTCGAGACTTCCATCCAGTGTCTTCAGTTTATTATTAAAGAGATAAAGATGCTTGATTCTGAAATTGGAATCCAATCCTTCCAGCGTTGCTATCTATTGTTAAAAAAGATTATTTTCAGAAATCCAAACATTAATGATAATTTCCCTCATCTATTTCCTCATTCTTCTACCATAATCCTTTCCATTAAACCTTCATGCATTTATCATCCCCCTAGAAACTTCTAATCATCAATTCTTTACTTTGTTATCATTGAGATAGAGCACTTCTAGATTAGGGAAATTTTCAAACTGATTTAACGTTTCAAGACCTCTTTAACCTAAATGGATCTCAACTGTGTCTCTAGCTTGTTTCCTATTCTTTATCGGGATAACTTCCCAAGGATCAGCGACTTTACTTTGTTCCTTTGCGTTGCTTCTCGCAAGCAATTTATTGAATGTTGTTTCCATTTAGTTGTTTTCCTTTTGTAAGAATTTTTTAATGCTGAAATAGAATCTGATCACACCAAGAAGGTTGTTAATATTCCCAGCAAGCAGTTTGATCTCTTTTGATTGCTAAGGGAGTTTCAGTTTAATGTAATATTTCATGAATGTGGGTTGAGTTAAACTCTTTTTTGTTTTTCATCTCCCCCAGTATTATTTTTGAAATAATTTATTTTTTCAGAAATAATAAGAAGGAGTAATAATAATGATATTTCTCTTCTGGATTCGATATTTCAATACTGCATTATCAAAACACAACATAACAGTCATACATTTTATCATTTGGTGTGTGAAACACCCACAGATTCTATTTTTTTAATGGGTTTAAATCTAATTTTTTTGAAACAGTAAAATATAAACTTAGCTAGCATTTTTGTTTTACAACTTTTATATATAAAGAATCCTTCTTGTTTTAATTCTATCTATTCTCAAGACTCCTCCTCTTCATCGTTATGATGTTCATTATCATCTCCATCTTCATTATGATCATGATTATCCATCTGCTGAACAGAAGAAGAACATGAACTTGCAAGTAGATTTTTGATTCCTTCATCACCACTTTAGAGTTCAATCAATTATCTATTTGCCTCATCTAGTTCCTGCATGATCTTATCAACTGAAGCTGTATTCTATTGCTATTCAAATTACTGCTGCTTTTGCTGCGGTTACTACTAATAACCTGGATTCACTTTTTTACTCATTTACAACGTATCTTTAGCTGCCCTACCTAAATGAAAGAAATTAGGACTCTAATTTATATTTCCCTGCTGTTAATACTACTGCAACTCATGCTACTGCTTGCTAGTAGAGAACAATCTATCATCAATATCAACGAATCCTTCTCCTTCTTCTTCGTTGTTATAGTTTTGATTGTTAAACCCAAGATATCCGTTATTATTTTCTTATTAAAAGTTTTATGGATTCTACAATTATTGCTTTTATTCCGTGATTTCATTCGAGAATGTATGTATTGTCTATGGTTACTCTTATTCTTAGATCAACTATTGATTTATCTGATTCGAAGGAGTTTTCTTGAAGTTATCATATTAAGACTCATGCGCCATGCTAGCAAATTATGGATATACTTAGACCTGCTAATTCTTTTAAGTCGCTTAACTTTCCTCGTTTTGTTAAGAGAAACCATTATTCGAATTATCAACTAGAAGCTATGATTAAGAATGCTATTAGAATTATGTTTTAAGTTACTCAGATAAAATCAAGTTGATTTACTAGAGCCTCTTGTTCTCCTCAGCTATTTATGCCACTTAATTATAACTTTCAAGAATCTACTCAACTCGTTCTTCATCTTCGGGATTGAGTTACTCTCCTCCAACACAACGAATGAGTAAATCTCTTTGTTCACTCTCCTGCAAGCGTTTCACTCTTGCAATAAGTTCATTTTCTTCTTCTGAAAGCTCAGCAATGTTTTCTTCTAAGGAATTCGTAAATTCTTCTAATTTTCTACCTATTTCTTCCAGTCTATGATTATCGTTCTCCTTTGACAAATCAACAAAAACCAAAGAAATGAAAAAAAATAAAAAATACTTTATTTATCAAGTTAATTCATTTCATCCCAATATACTCCATTCTTCCTCTTCTTTTTCTTTTTCTTATTTTCTGATTGTTACAATAGCTTAACAACTTTCTTGTAGATGCTAGACTCTCTCTGCAATGGCCGTTTAAGTTGACAATTCTTCATCGATTTGCTCAAGTATTTTCTTTTTCGATTAGAGAATTTCATTCATATTTTTCAAGCTACTTTCCCTTTCCGTTTATTCCTTTTCCAGCGTGCTAATCTATCCATGTCTAGCTTCAATGTTATCTCTGAGTTATGTGAGCGTATTATGATTCGCTTCCATAAGAACTTAGAATCTCTTCTCATCTGTTAAATACTACCCATTCAAATCATTCAGTTACTTTTGCTTATTATCAATCTATTATCTCAAACTATCCGTCTATTGCTTTTATAAACTAATTTAACTATCAAATTGCTATTTTGTTTGCATCAACTGTGCTTCATATTACTACTATTCCATGATACTCTCAGTTTTAGCCCTCTCGCTTCCTCTTATTTCTTCAATCAATCTCGATTGCTAACTCTGCAATTATCCAATACGATTCTCATATTACTCATATTTACATTTGCAAGCTAATGTTTCCGTTTCAATCTCCTACAATTCCTTTGATTTTCTCTACAGCAACTCACTCATCCCTTGCACATGCTACTTCAACACAACCAATTCGTTCTTCTGCAAATTCAATTTCATGTCACTTTCTTCTAACTTCAGACTCCCTTCTTGCAGCAATTTCTCGACTTGCAAACTCTCCTTCTGCACAGTTTTGTACTTTTCTTTAGCAACATTGTACTCATTTGTGAGACTCTCCATCCTGCTTAGACTTGTTTCTTTCTCACCAATCGCATCTTCGATTTGATTCAATAAATATTATTTCGATTGAAATTTATCATCTAATTCTCGAAGCTTCTTCTTGAAACTGTCTTCCTCGCGAGCTGATTTCTCTAAAACACTTTTGCAGATTTTTCAAATTAATCATATTATCATCTCAATAATAAAGGGAAGATTTTCTGTCAGAGTATGCTGATTATTGTGTTATATTTCTGTGTTTTATCCATTTTCGTCATCCTTACATGCTGATATCAGAATTGAGTTTTGCAATGTCACTTAGTAATTCTTCTTTCTGTTACAGTAACCTCTCATTAATCAACTAATTCTACTTTGATTCACTTCGCAGCCTAAACACATCTTCCTCAAGCTATTTATTCTCTCTCTTCCGTTGTTCTCGCTGCTCTTAGTTGTCCTTTTTTAAAAAAACATAATATTTTTTCTTCCAAAATCAATTATTCCTTTTAAATCCTAATTTCCCTTTTACCTTCAATTAATTAGTCTCCCTTGCTAATTGAATCTGCACTCTATCTAAATCTTTCTCAGCTATATTTTTGCACGCTTCAGCTTCATCGACTGCATGCTGCAATCTGGTTAAATGCGTCTTCAACTAAACTAATTCCATTTCGAGATTCTATCTATCCCTAACATCTTGAATCTGTTTGCTTTCAACATTCTCTAAATAATCATATTCTTTCTGTCTTAGCTAAGCAACTTCCCCTAGAACTCTCTGCTACTCACCTCTCAGCTTATTCCACTCTAAACTAATTTCCTCCTTCTCCGCTTGGACTCTCTCATCCTACAATTATGCACATTTCAGTAATTCTTCCTTTTGTTCTCTCATTTTCAATTTGTGTCTCTCCCGTTTCGCTTAGAACTACTGCCATTTCGCACTAATTTCCTGTGTTTCTTTCTCAAACTCTGCAAGGAATTTCGCTTTGATATTATTGAAATTACGAATCCCAGCTTGACTCTTCTGCACTTTCAAAATAGCTTCTTGCAATCCTGAGAAGGCATTATTCAAATCTTCAACAGAATCAATTCTTTCAGGGAATAATTACTCGCTTTTAAGATCATTTTGATCATGATCTTCCCTGTTATTATCAATATCCTCTTCTGGAATATATTCCCAATTATATTCCTAATTAGCTTATTTCTCTACTTCCTATCTCTATTATGCCTAAGGCTTTATCGTTTTCTTCATCCCCGCAAGTAACTTATTGACCGATCTAATGAATACCTGTTTTTAATCACCAATATCTTGAATTTAATTCTAAACTTCCCTCAATTCTGTATGCTATTCCCTTGATTTCTAATCAAGCATTACCATATTGTTTTCTCTAGTATTCTCCAATTATTCAAAGAAATAACTAAGCACATTAGCAAATTAACCTATCGCATCTGATAGCCCTGCGACATTTGGTTCATCTTACAGCTAGACTACTTATCTTGTGAGTTGATCGAGTGCAAGGAACTTTTGATTGATAATATTGGGTGCTTTTGAATGCACAAGCAAAACAATCCCAAGAAATTGGTTAACAGTCACAGATAGATCTTATTAGAGAGTTTTTCTGAATCCATCAGCTAAAGTATTAGCAAATTCATTCGCTTTTATGCTACTTTCTTCCCTGCTGATTTCGATGTTTAGCTTTTCCCCTGAGGAGATATTCTCATTCAGCAACTGCCTCAATTCCTTCAGCAATGCTTGATTCTCTTGAAGCTTCGCTGTGAGTAAGGATATTTCATTCTATTGGAAGAGAATACCATCATTTAATTCCTTTAATTATTCGTTATCTTCTTCTTAAACAATCAGCATTTCTTTATCGGATTCATGTGTTTTGATTGTCTTCTGTGTTCGCATGTAACTGTTCTGTCTGTCTTCATTCTCAACAGCTTGGAGCCTTGAATTCTCACTTTCCAGCTTCATTGAGCTTAACTCATCTTGCAAAACTGATTTCTGTTGGAAAATTAGCATGTGAACAAATGGAGAGAAGTTTAGCAAAATAGAATGAACTCAAAAGTGAAATATTGCAGGCAGACAAACGTATTTCTGGTTTATTTTACTGATTCTTCGATGACACTGAGATGCTAGATGATTTCATCGTTTTTCTCTTATTAAGTAGATAGTTTTTAGTATAACTGCGAGATCTTGCTATTTAACACTTCCCTTTCTTCCTCAATGTCATCGCTGACACTTTCACCATGAGTTATTGCTTCGAGCTTATTAATTAGCACTCTTGTTTTATCGATTTTCTCACGAGTTATGTCAATCTCATGCTGTGTCTCCGAATTCACACATTTGAGTCTTTCAAACTACAACCAATCAACGTAAATACAAGTGATTTTACAGAAGAAAAAAAAGATAAAACTATATAAATACCCCTCAGGATTCACTAAAATTACCTCTGATTAGCATGCTCCAAGACGTTATTCCTTCGCTTTGATTCTTCTTCCTATTTCTCCAGCTTCAATCTTATCTCTATGCTTGCTGCTTTTATTATGACCATTATTACTGTTGCTGTTACTGCTATTACTTCTGAGTTGATTTTTGAGCTGAAAATATTACTCCGCAGATTCATTCATTTCACGTTCTCTCTCAGCAATCCTCTCTTTGATCCGAACACACTAACTCTCTAGATTTCTAAATAGCATCACAATTTGAGGGTGAATACAGATAATTTCAGGTTATATTGATTCAATTTTTTGTGTTACTGTATTTTGAATCTGTATTCTTCATTCTTATCGCTCATTTCTTTGAGTCTCTGCTACAATCTTTAGAATTATTGCTGGTCTTGAAAGCCATTACTGTTTGCTGATTTGTTTAGCCCCATCTTGTAACCAGATTGTAATGCCTCCAAGTGTTTAGATTCCTTCAAGGAATCAAACATCGTGTCGATTTTAGCAGACTGTAACTCAGCCTCTAATCTTCCGATTCTGCTCAAATCCAACAAAAATAAATAGTAGAATCAATAAAAAGAAAACATTTTCATAAATACTTTTCTAGATTCTGAGCATTCTCTTGTGCTCGTTTTTGAAGCTGTTCATTCGCAATATGCAAATGCTAGGATAGCTGTTCACATTCTTCTCTGTACATGTTCTGTGCTTGGAGTGCTAGCTGCTGCATTTCACTGCCGAATAATCGGTTTGCATTCTACTTGATATCACCATCTAATTTTCGAGAATCTAAGATCTATTTTTAAGAATTTACATTATTACTTCAAAATTATGTAATTTTCTTATCTCATAACCTCAAAAGTCTTCTAAAATGATATTCATTCCTCCCATCCAAAGTTCTTTCTTCTTAACAAATATGTTACCTTTAATCCTTGAATTTAAAATACGCAATACTCACTGTAAGTGATGAGCTTGCAGAATGGATTCTCACTGATGGCTAAACTCTCTAGACTCTTGAGTTCTTTCAAATTATCGATTTCATTAAAATCACTGATTTTATTTCGAACCAGCTTCAACACCCGTAGTCTTGGTAATTGTCTTAACACTTATCGAGGCAATTCGCTGATGTTATTCCCATTCAAGTTAGCTATTTCCAAGGTAGGTATTTGCTCCTAGTCAAACATAAAAAAATGAAAAAAAAAGATCTAACTTTTTCATTTTGATACATGAATTGTCTAAACTATCACATATTTTTGAAATTTACTAATCCATCAATTCTCGCCAAGGCATTCTCTGAGAGATTGACCTCCTTGAGATAATGCAAATGCGATAGATTTTCAATTCTCAAGATCCTATTGAAACTAATATTCAACTCTAGTAATCCTGATACACTCTCTAATCCTTCTATTCTCTAAAAAAAACACAACCCAACAACAACGTCAAGTTAGAGTTACAGTTTGAGTGCTTGTTGAAGATACTTATCCCACAACAGAATTATTATTTTAAATCAACATTTTGTTTGTTTTACAGTGATGATGCTGTTGTTGTTCGGCCTTGAGTTGAAATTCAGTACCCTTACTTAGCTTAGATCTTTTGCACCTGTGACTTCCTTTACAAGAGCTTCATTTATTCTCACTGATCTCTCCGAAAGCTCTTCATTGATATTATTGTTTTTCTTCATCGTTTTATCACAGTGGCTGAGGGAGAGGGATAAGGATTATTTTTTCAAATTAAAAAAATTACTGAAAAAAAGATTGAATTATCTTTCAAAAATATTATCAACTTATTCTTGAGTTGTTTTTACTTATGCAATTAGTTTTTTTTTGGAAGAATTACCCCCAATCAAAAAGACAAGGAGAGTTTCATATTATTCTTCTGCCCATCAAAAATAAATACTCATCGAGAAGAGAAAGGAATCAATAAAAACAAATACAGTAAAAATATTTTTTTTAAAAATGACGGTTATTATATTGAAACAAAATCATAATTATTTTTGTTGTTGTTGAAATAATAACGTTTTTCATCACTCATTTTGTCCTTGAATAATAATAAATTTGAGAATTTAATGAGTAAAAATTGGCTATTGGCTGCAAGGATAGAAGAATATTGAAGACAGAATGAACAAGCAAAGAAACTATATTGACAAACTAAAACTATTGAGCCCATTTTTATGAGATTGTTGTAAAAACAGAATATTGTATTATGGCGTCAAGGCAAGATTCCATTTGTCATCTACTAGAACTTATCATACTGATTGGTACTCCATTTATCGATGCTACCTTTGATGAGTTCATCCACATATTCAATGAACTTTGAGGAAAGCAAACCAAAAGCATAATCAACAAGAGATAATCAGAACAAAAAATCATGTTTTATTTTTTATTAATTTCTGTTACTTCTCTGTCAGTGTAATTTTCTTTAAACCTCCCTCTGAACTGTATCATATCGAATTGCTCAAAGCACGAGAGAGTGGAATGATCGCACATGATCTGCACGAGATTGCAGATAGTGTTGACATGTTTCTTTATTTCGATAAATTGTCTTACGAGCAGCGATTTAAAGTAACCAAATTAATCAGAGTTTCTTCCACCCATTAAATTCACGTACTCCTATTTGTTTGTTTCAGCCAAAATATCATCATTAGCTTCAATTTCAAGATATCCTATTTTTTTTGGAGTTTACACTGGTGAGTTTGAAATGCGCTGTTTCAAAGGTGATTCCTCCAGGTGCCATGGATAAAATGAAACCGAAATCTATGTGAATAATATGTCCTGTGTTGTCAATTAAGATATTTCCATTGTGTCTGTCTTTTATCTAAACAAACAAAACAAACAAGAATAATCAATTCGCAATTCTCAAAACGATCTAAGTATTCTCCTTTCTGTGTGTGTTACCTGAAGTAAATATGAAATCAAAGAATATCCAGCAAGACTCTCAATAAAGTTTTTCTGTGCTTCCTCGAAGTAATCTTCAAACGTTCGCTGATAAAAATCATTGAGATTCTTAAAGTTCGGAACATTCTTCTTCAAAGCATCGATACTCAACGTATTCGGTAAGAACTCTTTGCAGAAAAAAAACAAATTGTTGATATTTTTTTTGCTAAAATTGATCATAAAATTACCAATGAACCCTGAGTTCTCCGATGCTACTATGATTTCATAAGGTCTAAGATAAACAGGAATATTATTTTTTTTGAATATTTCAGTAAATTTCTTAATCAAATCCATAGCCAGCAATTCTTATCTTAAATCATCTCCTCCTTTAACAATAAATGGACGTAATTTATAACTCTCAAGGATTCTAAAAGGTGATGCTTCTTTGATCACTTATTGCTTGTCATCCCATAATTATCCCCAAGGACCAAATGTTCTAGGGAATTCGATTTCCTTCAGATTCTTATCTGGATTCTAAGCAAAAACTGTTGTTTCTATCACGTCATAGTGGAGATACTTATAAATTGAATTTATCTTCTAGAATTTATCACTGTAACGCTACCTAAGAAATCTAAAGAATTCCATAACATCCTTAACTTTTAAGTCTCTCCCAGCTGAATGGCCTCTCCCATTAAACAAATGATGATGACTGACGTGGACATCTTTGAAGTTTTATTGATTTAAATGCTGAGATTATGGATGAGTTTTTGCTTTTGTTAAAATTTTTCCTTGATGATTCAAATGGTAGTTTTCAATATCTTAGAGGATATCAATGGAATGTCGCCTGTTAATGATCTATTCGCTTTCTGGAAAAACAGCTTCGAAGTTCTTTTTATTCTTTTCTATTAATTTTGTTCTTTCTGATTTGAAACCTATCTTTTTTTCATCGGAAATAATTGCATTCGAAGATTATGTCTTGTTCTTGATTTTTCGCATTGGCGAGGAAGATAAACTAGTCTCAGATTAAGCCTCGAGAACTAATCGGTCTAGAGCATGCATAGTGTATTACTCAACATGCTGTTCCTTTTTGCTGGTTAATAACCTCTGAAGTAACCCTTTTCTTTGTTTCGCTTGTTCTTCTTTTTTCCTAATTTAAACCCATTTTTTCAATCCTGAGTACATATCCTTATCGATATCCGCTGCATTCTCAGTTTTAACTCCATTTAGCTCTTCCATTTCGTCTGAATCACATGAATCCTTTCTGTTTAATTTCTCAAATTCTCGCATGTGCTCCTTCATCTCATTCAGACTAATTCAATTAATAAACTCAGTTTAATAACTAGTATGTAATAAAATTTCTTATTTTTTTATAAAATTCTAATCTTGTTTACTCAACTGTTTCGAAAACAATCTTATATGGAGCACGGCTCTTCGTGTTGAAACAAGTGAATTCATTTTCGACGATGCTAACAATCTAGAGTAGTCAAAAAATATCTCCTTTATTTTATTTGAAAACAAGTAAAAATCCAGCTTTTTCTTGTTTTTACTAGATTCGAGTGATATTTATCTCCAAGTTGCTTAGAAAACGGCATCACGATGCCTTAAAAATAAGCTATGCCTCTTGTAAAATTTCAAAAATGTTTCAAAAACAATTAAAAAAGGAGAGCAATCAACAAATTTGTCTATTTCGTTTTTTAAAAAGCTACTTGTGCTAAATGCGATTTTGATACAGATAGTTATTGAGTTTCTCAACGTATTCCCTGAGTCGTTGCTTTCTTTCTGCCTCTTGATATTGCTTGAGGTAAATGGAGATCTTGACGAGATTGCTAACAAATTTATTCAGCACGCCATTGTAATTTGAGCGATATTCTTTGTCTTTGAACTTCTCCAAGATAACTGAATCAAACAACAGCAACAAAAATAAATCACAATTAGGACAATAAGCCTAAGTGGCTATGCAGGTTATGGTAGTGTTTACTTGTAGTTTCTTCTTCTGTGATATTTTCCTTTTGAGCGGACTCAAGCAGATCCTTTGTGACTGCGCTATTCACCATTCCCATTTCGATCATCTTTTTGTTAAAAAATGGTAAATATTTGAACAATATTTGAATGAACTATTCTATTGTACTCTTTCTAGCCTCTCTATACGTTCTAGCCACCCTTAGAACTACTTGAGTTTATTGCAATCAGAGTATGCTTGCAAGCTCCACATCATCTAATCGAGTTGTAAAGGATAATATTATGATAAATGAAAAAAAGACAAAAAGAATTGAAATATTAATATGACTCTTAAATAAAATGAGAGGCTTTGCTAGGAGAGATGAGCGAGAAATGCTTCCAAAGTTGGAGAGTGCTTTGTTATTGATAGCTGGCTGTTTTTAAGTTTTAAAAATGAAAAAAACACACATTTGCAAATTGCATTGATTTGAACGATCTTTTTAGCAATAATTTCATACACAATAAACGTAATGTAGTAGTCCATTTCGCAGTGGAGAACTCCATAGAGCTTGCTGACTAAGTACTCGTGTACACCTGGCTGCTCATACATCTTGAAGAGATATTCTATCAAGTATTCTGTTGTGAACAATTCAGCATTGAACATTTACAATAAACTAGCTTATTTCGCTGGAAAATTTGGTGGTATCACAGGCTACGCTAAGGCTCTCTAGATCGGAAAGAGATAATCAGATTCTTTAATGTTGGATAGGGCTTTTTCATCGTCAGGGAGTTTGCTAGTAGAACGTGATGTTGATGAGAGTAAGTAGTTCATTTTTGCTTGAAAGAAATAACGTTAGGGAATATTTAGCTATTGATAGAAGTGCGTGGGAGATGAAGTTATCTTCCAGAAAGAAGAAAATTGGGGATTTAAGAAGTTAACTTGAAATGCTCGAAGGAAAGTGGAAATTAAAGGGTAATTTTTTTTGAGTTATGCCGTGTTTATCTAAAAATAAGAATGAACAAGTGAGTAATCTGGAAACAAGAAGATGTAGAAAGAGAAACGGGAAGACAAAAAGGTTTTTTTTGGTGATGTTTGTGGTTGTTTTGAAGGTTTTTAAAGAGTTTGTGAGTTTGGGTTTTAAAAACAAATACACATGTAACTTTATTTTTGGATATTTATCAATCTGCAGTGTTGTAGTCTTCTAGTTTCTTAAGGAGAGTTTGCTCATAGCCTGGAGAGTAGAATTGGATGATTTCTTGTGGATACAACTGATTAATTGTGTCGATATATTAGCGGAGTTTTGAACCAGGAGCAGCTTTGATTTCTTGGATTTTCTTGAGCCCTTCGGATAGCACAAAGTTCTTTTTGGCTTGGTTATCGTGAGGGAGAGTCTTGGCGAATTAATGGAGAACATATTGGAGGATATCATCAGGTGATTCGGAGATTAAGGGCTCTAAAGCGCTTAAGAAGCTGCACATTTGAAGGATGCTCTTTAAGGCTTTCTTGCATTTCTTCTTCAGATCTTCACTTGATTCCTTGAATTTGTAAACGGTCAAGAGAGTGCTTGGGATGTCTGCTTCTGCCATTGCTCTTGCATGATCTGGACTGTGTCCTCCAATCTAGCCTAATGTCCAGGCTGCAGAAGCTTGAACTAAGTCAGATTTTTCGTTGATGAGAGCATCCTTGAGAGGCGCAATTCCTAAATAAATTTTTTAATTAGTTTCAACAAAAAACAAGAAGACAACATGCATGAAATGAACAGAAATCATAAATAAAGTATTTTAACGAATTCTTTTAGATATTTATCATTTACCTTTAGCTGAGATGACACTCATAGCTAGCGATTCATCGAACGCAGAGATATATCCAAGAGTGATAATACCAGGGAGTCTTGCTTGATCTCTTGCTTCGTTGATGTAATCTACAATAGCAACAGCGCCACCAGCATTGCAGATTAGCTTTGAAAGATCTTAGGACTATTTCGCGATCTCCCTAATGCAAGTAGCTGCAAACTTTCTCACTAATGGATCCTAATCTTTAAGCCTGTAGAGAATCTTAGGGAAGATCTCAGCTTCTACTACGTTCTCAGCCAGATCAATGGTATGTCTAGCAATGTACCCGAGACAATTGCAAACTTGTCGTTTCAGAGGCGCATCGTGATGTGGGATCAGAGCGCTAAGGAAAGGAACAGCACCTTCAAAAAATAGGGAAATAAATTAAACCATTTGTATTTTATTTGTAAAATTAAACTAAAATCTCTACCTGCATCAACAACATGTTAAGCTAGTTCCTGAGAGTGTCTGCATATCTCTCCTAGAGCACCAGCTGAAACTCTCTTCAAAGCAGTCTCAGGTTCTTGAATGCACAGCACAAGCAGTGGTACAGCTCCTACATCCACTACACTTTACGCAAGCTCAGCAGAATGTTTAGCAATGTTGCTAAGTGCCCAAGCTGCGGCTTCTTTAACTGAAGGATCAAATTCTTCAAGGCAGACAACAAGAGCATCAAGCGCACCTGAATCGACGACGTTTTAAGCTAGTGAAACTGAATGTTTAGCAACTGCTCTCAGCACGAAAGCAGCAGCTTTTTTGTAAAACCTATTCTACTCGGACAAAGAAAGCACAAGCTAGTTCAGGATATCAGCAGACACAACAGCTTCTGCAAGATCCTCGGAGTAATTAGCTAATCTACCTAAAGCTAACGCAGCACTTTGCTAGATCGATGGGACATTATCGAGAAGAAGTGGTTTAAGTAACGCCATGACACCAGCAGCTTGAAGTGCTTCAATGTTCTGAGGTTTACGTGCTAAGACAGCAACAGTTTAGACAAACTAAACACGAGATTTTTAGTACTCTTCAAATGGTTGAAGCACAGCTCTACTCATTATGTATTTGTATAGATATATCTTGTATTCTCTCTCTCTCTTTGTTTTTGTCAAGTCAAAACCAACAATATATTAAATTAATTTATATTTATTTCTTACTTTTCTTTTGTTTTCTACCCTTTCCACTACTTCTTTCTAGGTAATTTATGTGTTTGGCTGTTATATTTTTTTTTTCAAATTTATGCAGCTGACCTATCATTTATTAGCCTTTTTGACATTTGCCATTCGCCATCATTTAGTTAAGGCATATGTTTCCCAATGATATTTCCTCCAAATTGTAATTATTTGTATCATTTTCGAACTAAAAGCGATGAAATAATTGAAAAATACACAATTCTTGACTGAATCAATATCCTTCTTAGCTCAAAGACAATCATTGATTGATAAAAAACAATTCAATTATTTAAACATTTTTAGGTGTTTTTTTCCTTTTCTTTCTTCACAATTAATCTAATTATTTTGATAGATTATTTGGCTCATTTTTTGATTCAAAAAAGATAAGAATTTCAAAATAATAAACAAAACAAACATTATCAAAAAAAAAAGAGCATAGATTAACAAGAATAAGAGGATTGTTTCGTCATTTTTAAACAACAAAAGCAAGGTTCTACAAAGAGATTTAAACAAATGAACGCGATGTTCAGTGAGAAATATGTCAAAGACAAACTCAATCGTCTTGAACAGGTACTCATTAGCAATTCATTATTTTTTTACATTTTCTTTCTTGATTATTGAATTTGTATGATTTTGTTTGTTTCTATTTAGATAAACTCTCAAAAGCGATAGAAAGTACAGCAAGCAACACAAGCGAAGAAACCACAACTGTCTCGAATGGAATATGAGAAATACAAGAAAATTTTATTCGAAGAGAATAACAAACATAAAGATTCAACAAAAACTTAACCAGATTCAAACAAACAAGAAGAACAAAAAGGATAAACTTCATAATCACAAACAGGAAATAATAATATAATACCAACAAAGGACACAAAAGAAATAGAGAAAGCATAAGACAAATCCAAAGAAGCAGAGAGCAATATTCCAAATGAAGATAAGCAGCAACCTTTGATCAGTCAATCAAATAGATTACCAAAACCAGGCGAAATCATATTTGCTCCGGCAAAAAGATGTAATTATATTTCTACAAAATGCTGATAAATTAATTATCTTTTTTCCTATTAATCCTTTCTTTTTTTACTTAGTATCAAGCAGGTAAGACTCTAAATCTCAATCTTCTTTAAATTCCTCTAAGATCTCTCAAAATATCGCAACTTCTCCTGTGAGATAAGCACCAGAGAGGACAACAACAGCAACAACAACTTCTCAAGCAGGTATTTTATTTCATATGTTATCCAGTAGCCTTGTCAAGTGAATGATTTACAATCCTTGAGATAACATTTTGAGAAGTGATTGCAAGAAATCAAATTGATTTTTTTGTTATTTTTAATCCAGGAAACAAATCTCAAACTGGCAATAACAACAACAATAATGCTATGATTAATTAGAAATCAAATCAGAATATTCAAAAGAATAACTTTTAGCAGCAAGGATAGGTGTAATATCCTATAAGAGCATAATCTCCACCGAATTCAGCACATTATATCAATAACAACAATAATTATCAACAACAACAATTCTTCCTTAGCCAAAACATTCCTCCAAACTAGCTAGTCAACTAATCTTCTGGACAATTCTAGCGAATACCTGATAATTTTCTTGAATCGTAAATCTAAAATGGAATGCGTCCTTCTTTTTAAACTTTGCCTCGTGAATCTCACTGGAATTAACAATTGATATCACCATAAGCCCAAAGATATTATTCTCCTTAGGCGCCTCATGATTCTTCACTAAATGGATAATATCAAGGTACTTAGTGTCTTGTAGGTTCTCCAAGAGACACTTAATTATCTTCTTGTAGATCAGATAATTTCATTAGAAATCCTCACTAGCATTCATCCAGTGAATACAGAGAGACATCTCCCAATGCAGTATGGGATAATAATTGTTTGTAGTAATCGAACTAACTCAATAGCTGCCGATCATAGAATTACTAGGAATCGTAATAAGGACAGTAATATGGTTATCATAATCCTTAAGAACAATCACAGTAGTAGTAGTAACTGTATTCAAACAGATCATATTAGTAAGCATAGCAGTAATAGCAATAATTAACTAATCATAATGACGATTAAGACTAATAAGAAATACAATATTATTATCAAAAGTAGCATCAAGAATATTCTCCTAATCAATAAGTCTATTAGTAGCAGTAGTAGTAATTCGACATCGATTAGCATCAGCAGCAATAGCAGAATTAAGTTGAATAACACTAATAATAATAATAATGTGAAGACGATGTTCTATCCAATTTAGGTGTGAGTGAGGATGTAACTGCATCGGAGGCAGCCTTAGAAGAATTGAAAAACGCACAAGAAACTCTCAAACTTGAGAAAGAATAGCTCCAACGAGAGCTAGTAGATTTACATAACTAATCAATAATAATCAAGAATAAGAATGCCAACAATACATCAAACATCAGCAAGAAGAGTAACACCTCAAGGAGCTAGTTCTATGATGACAATACTACTAAATCCTAGCGTTCACCAAAAGGTTCTGTGTTCATCGAAGGATCCTTCAAGAAGTAGGAGAGTAATCGTAAGAAGCATAATCTGTTTTTGGATATGCACGATGGTGATGATGGCAATGAAGAAGCAGGTAGAGGACAAGATGAATCGGGTAGTTAAAGCTTTGAGAAGAAATGGGAAGATTTGGAACGAGATGAAGAAGAAATTGAAAAGAGCTTCTCTCTTATCTCCGAGCGATTACAAATGCACACACGCAACAACAATCACAGTTAATTCACGAGAGACCGAGAGCGGAGAAAGAGCAGTCATGGAGGGATTAGCTAATCAAGAATGAATAAAAATAACAGCAGTAGCATCAGCAGCAGTAGTAACAGATAGAAGAGTTGTGGGCGATAAGATTATTACAAAGATGTTTCTGAGTATGATGACTTCGATTGGCTGGATGGGATTGAAGAATCCTTTAGCGAGCTTAAAACTATCAATAAAACTGATTTAATGCCATTAGTTTAGGACATTCAATAACATTCAGCGAAGAAGACTTACTTGCCGACAATTAGTAATGCTAGTGGGATACTTGGGAATAAGGTAGAATACTAAGAAGATGCATACACGAAGCTGAAGAATTCAATATTGTCTCATAATATTAGTAGTAATAATACTGCAGCTAAGGATACTCACATTCTAGCGAGTGCTTCTTCTAAAAGCAATGGTGGTAGTAGCATGATTGGCTAGACCGAAGCATCCCGTAGTAATATGCATGCTCATTAAGCGAACAACAATAACAGTTTTTTGAGTTTTTAGAAGAAAAAAACTAATTCTGATACTACCTCATTATTGGTGGATATCAATAAATCAATCAGTAGTAACAGTGGAGATTTAGCGAGAAGTGCTGCTAGCCCATAGTTTGGGAAGGTTAGCTGTAGTCAGAGTGCTTCTAGATTAGGTTAAAGTTTTTTAAGTAATGATTCAGATGGGATATAATCATAATCATAATAGTAGCAAGGAAATACTTAGAAAACAACAGCATTTGCGAAGGGATCCACAGTGAGAGAGAGATATGAGCCGATCAATGGCAAAGTGAAAATTAGTAGTAGTGGTCATGATGATGATTAGGATCGCTAGCTTAACTCAAGATACACAAAAGCGGACAATTAGAGAACATAGAAGAGTTAAGACATTAAATGGGAAGGGGAAGAAGAGAGACGATAATAGGAGTATATCACTCAGAAACTAGCTGAAATGGGTGTATTTGAAGCTAGTTAATCATAAAACGGTAGAGATGGATAAGACAGATAAGAATTACTTTATTCAGAGACAACGAGTAGTTATAATCCACTGCTGCTATTGAGTGGATAGCAAGAGAATTAAGAGTAGTAGTAGTAGATTCTGAATAATAATAATTTTGAGAGATATTTTAATAATAACAATGCAGGATAACAAGAATAGATGAAGGTAAATGAATAAGGAATGAAGTAATAATAGGAATTGAATAGTAAGCTGACGTTGAAGCATAGAAGGGAAGGAGAGCATGCAGAGGAAGAAGAAGAAGAAGAAGAATTGTAAGTGTCAGATTTGAATAATTATAATAGGTTTAAGAGTGGTTTAAGGTAGAATGAGTTGATTGAAAACAAACAAAAATAATCATAATAAAAGTAGTAATACTTACAACAGCAACTTAGTGATATTTAAGAAAAATCTACTTCTCTGCAAGTGAATAAAACCAGCAGCAATCTCGAAAAGAATATCAAAGCCAAGAAAGTAGAACAACAGACTGCTTAGAATACTTTAAATAATCAGCACATAACTGATCTTACTAACACTATTCATGATGCACCTTCTCTTGTAGGTGCTTCGAACACTGAAAAATACAATAAATTCAATTAAATCCTGTAAATTAATATGATCAACTCTCCAAAAGAAGCACCCAAGCAAGGAGGACTAATCAAGGATAAGGGTTAAGTTTAACCAACTCATTAGCAATAGCACCAAGAAAGTGACAATGACAGCAGTGGAGATGAGTTGGAGCAGACTATTAAGCAAAAGTTAGAAAATGCTGCGAAGAAAAGAATCCTATTGAATTAATAAACTACAGAAACTGCTACAGTTAAAGGACAATAATAATAGTAATAACCCCTTCAAAATGATTCAAAAGAATAAGCAAGCAGATATTCACAAGAGATAGCTCTACCATCGTTCTGCAGTGAGATTATCAGCAATCAAGAGAATTAGAATAATAGTAACAACAACAATATTGGAAATAATAATAACAAGAAGAACTACAGCATCGATTAATTGTTTGAGAAGTAAGAGAAACCTTCGAAGGCAGCTAGTAATCTCAAACCAGAGTAGGATATCAGCAATAGTGGTTCAACCAAAGATAAAATATCCAACATTTAATCTAAACTGAATGATCTCTTCAACAAAAAGTCAACTAAAAATGCTAACAATAATAGCACAAGCAATAATCATCGAAATATGATAGATCCATCTAGTGGAGAGAATTATCAGACTGTAGAAAAAGCTGCAAATTCTTAACCTCAGTCAAGGAAGAGCAACTTAGATCTACCCAAGCAGGAATCAACCGATTAGTTGTTGTTTAAGTCAAAAGCTCAAGATCAACGGGAATTGCAGGTTTATAACTCCAAGGCATTTGA